>WBZR01000099.1_pt1 | contig 150188 bp, 164 predicted proteins | sample 5204231 | NCBI WGS metagenome assembly WBZR01 (sample SAMN12412403, study PRJNA552823) | activated sludge metagenome | isolation source: activated sludge from anammox sidestream of wastewater treatment plant... | place: USA: Virginia | collected 2017-08
CCACCTGAGGCGCTTCCTTTTGCGGGGGGCGCCTCAAGCGTTTTGCAGGGGTATAGCTCAACTGGCAGAGCGTCGGTCTCCAAAACCGAAGGTTGGGGGTTCGATTCCCTCTGCCCCTGCCACCTTAACCAGAGGTTGCATCTGCAACCCTGAATGTATCTGATGGTCGATAAGCTGAAATTTCTGATAGCGGCACTGGCTGTTATCGCCGGAGTGGCCGGCTTCTACCTGCTGGGGGCGGACAGCACGCTGTTGCGTGTCGGTGCGTTTCTGGCGGGCGTGGTCATTGCCGTTGTCCTGGTGATGACGACGGAAAAGGGTCGTCAGCTGGCTGCTTTTGTGCGTGAATCGATCGCCGAGTCGCGTAAGGTGGTCTGGCCATCTCGTAAGGAAACAATGCAGACGACCGCTATGGTCTTTGTATTTGTTCTGGTGATGGCTATTTTCCTGTGGCTGACCGATAAAACCCTGGAGTGGGTCATGATCGATCAGATCCTGGGCTGGAAGAAATAATGAGCAAACGTTGGTACGTCGTACATGCCTATTCGGGCTTCGAAAAGAGCGTCATGCGTGCGCTGACCGAGCGCATCCAGCGCGCCGGGATGCAGGATCTGTTTGGTCAGATTCTGGTGCCGGTGGAAGAGGTCGTCGAAATGCGCAGTGGTCAGAAGGCTATCTCGGAGCGTAAGTTCTTTCCGGGCTATGTCCTGGTCGAGATGGACATGAACGATCAGACCTGGCATCTCGTCAAGAGTACGCCGAAGGTCACCGGTTTTGTGGGCGGTACCGCCACCAAACCGACACCGATTTCCCAGAAGGAAGTCGATAAGATCATGCAACAGATGCAGGAAGGGGTCGAAAAGCCTCGTCCGAAGATTCTGTTCGAAGTGGGCGAAATGGTCCGCGTCAAGGAAGGCCCGTTCACGGACTTCAATGGCAACGTCGAGGACGTCAACTACGACAAGAGCAAGCTACGCGTTTCCGTCACCATTTTTGGCCGCTCAACACCGGTCGAGCTGGATTTCGGTCAGGTCGAGAAAGCTTGAAGCTAAGGGCCTAACGTACTGGCAACAGCAGGTTTCAAGGGCGCCGACCCTGGCAACATCGTTGGCAAGAAGCAAACAGAGGAGCGTTAGTAGTAAACCCCGGTAAACGAAAGCGCGCTAAAACTCATTTTAAGGAGCCTTTCATGGCAAAGAAGATCGTCGGCTATATCAAGCTGCAAATCCCGGCGGGTAAAGCCAACCCGTCGCCCCCGGTTGGTCCGGCCCTTGGCCAGCGTGGCCTGAACATCATGGAATTCTGCAAGGCCTTTAACGCGGCTACGCAGGGCATGGAACCCGGTCTCCCGACGCCGGTGGTGATTACCGCCTACGCGGATAAGTCCTTCACCTTCGTGATGAAGAGCCCGCCCGCCACCATCCTGATCAAGAAGGCCGCCGGCATCCAGAAGGGTAGCCCGCGTCCGCATACCGACAAAGTTGGCAAAATTACGCGTGCCCAGGCAGAAGCCATTGTCAAAACCAAGCAAGCCGATCTGACGGCCGCTGACATGGATGCCGCTGTGCGCACCATCGCTGGTAGCGCCCGCAGCATGGGTATTACCGTGGAGGGTCTCTAATATGGCAAAGCTCACCAAGCGCCAACAGGCCTATCAGGCTAAAGTTGACCGCAACAAGCTCTATGCGCTGAACGAAGCGCTGACGCTGGCCAAAGAACTGGCGACTGCCAAGTTCGACGAATCGATCGACGTTGCCCTGAATCTGGGTGTCGACGCCCGTAAGTCGGACCAGGTTGTTCGCGGCTCGGTGGTTCTGCCGGCGGGTACCGGTAAGACCATGCGCGTTGCCGTGTTCGCCCAGGGCGACAAGGCAGAAGCCGCTACGGCTGCTGGTGCCGACATCGTCGGCTTTGAAGATCTTGCTGATCAGGTCAAAGCAGGCAACATGGATTTTGACATCGTGATCGCCACGCCGGATGCCATGCGTATCGTCGGTCAGCTAGGTCAGATCCTCGGCCCGCGCGGCCTGATGCCGAACCCGAAGGTGGGTACCGTGACCATGGATGTCGCGACGGCCGTCAAAAACGCCAAGGCTGGTCAGGTTCAGTATCGCACCGACAAGGCCGGTATCGTGCACGCCACGATCGGCCGGGCTTCGTTTGGTGTTGACGCACTCGAGCAGAACCTGCGCGCCCTGGTGGATGCGCTGGTGAAAGCCCGCCCAGCATCGGCCAAGGGCCAGTATCTGAAGAAGATCGCGGTCTCTAGCACCATGGGCCCGGGCGTTCACGTTGATCAGGCTTCGGTACAGGCTTAATTTAAAGAACTTTGGGCTGGCTGCCCGTACTCGAAAGAGTTCAGACAGCCAGATCGTCAAAGACCGCAGGAGCGCGAAAGCGTTTAATCGTTCCCCGGAACATCCTGCGCAGATGGTGGTCCCAGAACAGGATTTTGCGGCAAATGCCGCGAGGCTCTGATTTCGGTCACCGTAAGGGGGTAACTGGCTTTGCCGGTTACATGTTGACTTGAATGGAGAATGACGAATGAGTCTGAATCTGAACGACAAAAAAGCTGTTGTGGCTGAAGTGTCGGCACAGGTCGCCAAGGCGCAAAGTGTGGTGCTCGCTGAATACCGCGGCATCGAAGTGGGTGATCTCACCCAGCTGCGCGCCAAGGCCCGTGCATCGGGCGTCTACCTGCGTGTTCTGAAGAACACCCTGGTGCGTCGCGCCGTCGAAGGGACTACCTTTGCCGGCCTGTCCGATCACATGGTGGGTCCGCTGATCTACGGTATTTCCGAAGATCCGATTGCCCCGGCCAAGGTGCTGAACGACTTTGCCAAGTCGAACGACAAGTTGATTCTGAAGGCAGGTAGCTATGCCGGTGAAATTCTTGATGCCGCAGGCGTCAAGGCACTGGCCAGCGTTCCGAGCCGTGAAGAACTGCTGGCCAAGCTGCTGGGCATCATGCTCGCACCGGTCACCAGCTTCGCAATCAACCTGGGCGCACTGGCCAAGAAGCGTGAAGAAGAAGGCGCCGCGGCCTAACTGCCGGCATCCTTCCGAACTATTTTTAACGATTAGAACTTACTGGAGTAACAATCATGGCAATCACCAAGGACGATATCCTGGAAGCCGTTGGTAATCTGACCGTTCTCGAACTGAACGATCTGGTTAAGGCATTTGAAGAGAAGTTCGGTGTATCGGCTGCCGCTATGGCCGTCGCTGCCCCGGGTGCTGGCGCTGCTGCCGGTGGCGCTGCTGCTGAAGAGCAGACTGAATTCACCGTTGTTCTGGCTGCTGCCGGCGACAAGAAGGTTGAAGTTATCAAGGTGGTCCGCGCTGCGACTGGCCTGGGCCTGAAGGAAGCCAAGGACGTCGTTGACGGCGCGCCGAAGCCTGTGAAGGAAGGCATCTCGAAGGCTGATGCTGAAGCACTGAAGAAGCAACTGGAAGAAGCTGGCGCCAAGGTCGAAGTCAAGTAAGACCTTGTTGTCCGTGCACGTCGGGCTGGGGCGAAAACGCCCCGGCCTTGCGTGCTTTTGGCGTTTCTGCAGCACGTTGCACAGCAACGATCAGCAGAATCCCGCCGGCAAAGCAAAATGCCCGAAATTTTTATTCAGACATTTTGCTTTGCCGACAGGCAAGACGATTTAACCGCATGACCCGAATGATCCACATTCACCACGGCGCGAGTCGTGATACCGATAGACCTAACTGATCCAGATCCGGAGCGATGATGAACTACTCATTTACCGAGAAAAAGCGCATCCGCAAGAGCTTTGCGAAGCGTGACACGGTGCTCGAGGTGCCCTACCTCCTGGCGACCCAGCTCGACTCCTTCCGCGATTTTCTGCAGCAGGGCATTACGCCTGCGCAGCGTCGCCCCCAAGGCCTGCAAGCCGCGTTCTCGACGATTTTCCCGATCACGTCGCATTCGGGTAACGCTCGTCTGGAGTTTGTCAGCTATAACCTGGCTGAGCCGACGTTTGACGTCCGCGAATGTCAACAGCGTGGCCTGACCTACGCCTCGGCGTTACGCGCGCGTGTCCGTCTGGTGATTCTGGATCGCGACACCGGCGACATCAAGGAAGTGAAAGAACAGGAAGTCTACATGGGCGAAATCCCGCTCATGACGGATACCGGTTCCTTTGTCATCAACGGGACTGAGCGCGTCATCGTGAGTCAGCTGCACCGCTCTCCCGGCGTGTTCTTCGAGCATGACCGCGGCAAGACCCATTCGTCGGGCAAGCTGCTGTTTTCGGCGCGCGTCATCCCCTACCGTGGTTCGTGGGTTGACTTCGAGTTTGACCCGAAAGACACCCTGTTCTTCCGTGTCGACCGTCGCCGTAAGATGCCCGTCACGACACTCTTGCGCGCGCTGGGCATGACCGATGAGGAAATCCTCGCCCGCTTCTTCGAATTCGATCAGTTCACTCTCGGTAAGAACATCGAGTTTGCTCTGGTGCCGGAGCGCCTGCGTGGCGAAGTTGCCCGTTTTGATATCTGCGACAAGGCCGGTAAGGTCATTGTCCCTAAGGATAAGCGCATCACGGCGCGTCACATTCGCGAACTCGATGCTGCAGGCCTGAAGAGCATTGCAGTCCCCGAAGAATTTGTGCTGGAGCGCGTCCTTGCCAAGGATGTCATCAGTCCCGAGACCGGTGAAATCGTTGCCAAGGCTAATGAAGAAATCGACGGCACCTTGCTTGCCAAGTTGCAGGATGCCGGTGTGAAGAGCATCGAAACGCTCTATGTCAATGATCTAGATCGCGGCGCCTTCATTTCCAACACGTTGCGCGCTGATGAAACGCGCGACCGTACAGCCGCCCGTGTGGCCATCTACCGTATGATGCGCCCGGGTGAGCCGCCGACGGAAGAAGCGGTTGAGATTCTGTTTAACGGCCTGTTCTATTCGGACGATCGGTACGACCTGTCGGGCGTTGGCCGCATGAAGTTCAACCGCCGTATGGGTCGTAACGACATCCAGGAATGGAAGGTCATGATGACCGCGTTGCCGTCAAAGACGGACGATGTCGTGGCCTACCTGGCTGAGCACAATGGCGTACGTGCCTCGCTGGTTGCCGACCTGCTCGCCGAGATGCAATTCGGTGCACGTGCCGCGGCTGAAAATCTGACCGAAGCCGAAGCCAAAGAAGTGGCCGAGAAGCTGAACAAACTCGGCGTCAAAACCGACGTTCGCGAACAGCTGACCCTATCACCGCGTGATCTGGTTGAAGCCATTGACGTTCTGGTTGAGCTGCGCAACGGCCGTGGTGAAATCGACGATATCGATCACCTCGGTAACCGTCGTGTCCGCTCGGTGGGTGAGCTGGCCGAAAACCAGTTCCGTGCCGGCCTGGCCCGCGTTGAGCGCGCAGTCAAGGAGCGCCTGAACCAGGCCGAATCCGACAACCTGATGCCGCATGACCTGATCAACGCCAAGCCAATCTCGGCCGCGATCAAGGAATTCTTCGGTTCAAGCCAGCTGTCGCAGTTTATGGACCAGACCAACCCGCTGTCGGAAATTACCCACAAGCGCCGCGTTTCGGCCCTGGGCCCGGGCGGTCTGACGCGCGAACGTGCCGGTTTTGAAGTACGTGACGTGCACCCGACCCACTACGGTCGTGTGTGCCCGATTGAAACACCGGAAGGCCCGAACATCGGTCTGATCAACTCGCTGGCGCTGTACGCCCGCGTCAACGAATACGGCTTCATCGAAACGCCGTATCGTAAGGTCATCAACGGCCGTGTTACTTCGGATATCGAGTACCTTTCGGCCATCGAAGAAGGCCAGTACGTCATCGCGCAGGCTAACGCCGGCATGGATGCCAAGGGTAATCTCACCGACGAACTAGTGACCTGTCGCCACAAGGGCGAAGCCCTGCTGGAGCCGGCTGCCCAGGTGCAGTATATGGACGTGGCACCTTCGCAGATCGTCTCAGTCGCAGCCTCGCTGGTACCCTTCCTCGAGCACGATGACGCCAACCGTGCCCTGATGGGCGCCAACATGCAACGCCAGGCAGTGCCCTGTCTGACCCCGGAAAAGCCGGTCGTCGGTACGGGTATTGAGCGGACGGTGGCCGTTGACTCGGGCACTGCGATTGTCGCGCGTCGTGGTGGTGTGGTCGATTACGTGGATGCCGGTCGTATCGTCATTCGTGTCAACGATGATGAGGCGCTGGCCGGTGAAGTCGGTGTAGATATCTACAACCTGGTCAAATACACCCGCTCCAACCAGAACACCAACATCAACCAGCGTCCGATCGTTCGCGTCGGCGACAAGCTGGCCAAGGGTGATGTGGTGGCCGATGGTGCATCAACGGATCTGGGCGAACTCGCCCTCGGTCAGAACATGCTCATCGCCTTCATGCCCTGGAACGGCTACAACTACGAAGACTCGATTCTCATCTCCGAGCGCGTCGTTGCTGAAGATCGGTTCACGTCGGTTCACATCGAAGAGCTGACCGTAGTCGCACGCGACACCAAGCTGGGACCGGAAGAAATTACCCGTGACATCCCGTCGCTGGGTGACTCGCAGCTGTCGCGCCTGGACGAATCAGGCATCGTGTACATCGGTGCCGAAGTTGACGCCGGTGACGTGCTGGTGGGCAAGGTCACGCCGAAGGGCGAGACCCAGCTGACGCCGGAAGAAAAGCTCCTGCGCGCCATCTTCGGTGAAAAGGCTTCCGATGTGAAGGACACCAGTCTGCGTGTCTCGTCGGGTATCGCCGGTACGGTGATTGATGTTCAGGTCTTCACCCGTGAAGGCATCGAGCGCGACAAGCGTGCCCAGTCGATCATCGATGATCAGCTGCGCCACTACAAGCTCGATCTGGCTGATCAGCTGCGTATTGTTGAGCGGGATGCTTTCGAGCGTGTTGCGCGTCTGATCACCGGCAAGGTTGCCAATGGCGGTCCGAAGAAGCTGGCCAAGGGTTCTAAGGTGGATCGCGCCTATCTGGACACCGTGGATCCACATCAGTGGTTCGATATCCGCATGGCCGATGATGACATCGCCACGCAGCTGGAGGCGCTGCGCGAAGGGATCGAACAGACCCGTAAGGGCTTCGATGCCGCCTTCGAAGAAAAGCGCAAGAAGCTGACCCAAGGCGACGAACTACCGCCGGGCGTTCAGAAGATGGTCAAGGTCTATCTGGCCGTGAAGCGCCGCCTGCAACCGGGTGACAAGATGGCCGGTCGCCATGGTAACAAGGGCGTGGTCTCGCGCATCGTTCCGGTGGAAGATATGCCGCATATGGCTGATGGTCGCCCTGTCGACATCGTGCTGAACCCGCTGGGTGTGCCGTCTCGGATGAACGTGGGCCAGGTTCTGGAAACCCACCTGGGCTGGGCGGCGATGGGCCTCGGTCGTCGTATTGACGAGATGCTGCGTGCCGAACGGAATATCCAGGAAGTGCGCAAGCTGCTCGACAAGATCTACAACCAGAGTGGCCGTTCGGAAGACCTCAAGGCGATGTCCGACGACGAGATCCTGGCGCTAGCGCAGAACCTTCGCAAGGGCGTGCCGTTTGCCACACCGGTGTTTGACGGTGCCGCAGAAGCCGAACTCAACGCCATGCTGGAACTGGCCTATCCGGATCAGGTGGCGCAGGAGCTGAAGCTCACGCCGACCCGAACCCAGATCGAGCTGGTGGACGGCCGAACCGGTGAGGCCTTCGAGCGCCCGGTCACTGTGGGTTACATGCACATCCTGAAACTGCACCATCTGGTCGACGACAAGATGCATGCCCGTTCGACGGGCCCGTACTCGCTCGTTACGCAGCAGCCGCTGGGTGGTAAGGCGCAGTTCGGTGGTCAGCGCTTCGGTGAAATGGAAGTCTGGGCCCTCGAGGCGTACGGTGCGTCGCACGTTCTGCAGGAAATGCTCACGGTCAAGTCCGATGACGTTTCAGGCCGGACCAAGATGTACGAAAACATCGTCAAGGGCGATCACAAGATCGAGGCCGCTATGCCGGAATCGTTCAATGTGCTGGTCAAAGAAATCCGGTCGCTGGGTATTGACATCGACCTCGAGCGCAACTGAGTTGCTGGGAGATAAAGCATGAAAGCCTTATTGGATCTGTTCAAGCAGGTAGGACCGGAAGAAGAATTTGATGCGATCACCATTGGGCTCGCGTCGCCCGAGAAGATTCGCTCTTGGTCCTATGGCGAGGTTAAGAAGCCTGAGACCATTAACTACCGGACCTTCAAGCCGGAACGTGATGGTCTGTTCTGTGCCAAGATCTTTGGCCCGGTCAAAGACTACGAGTGCCTGTGCGGCAAGTACAAGCGCCTGAAGCATCGTGGCGTCATCTGCGAGAAGTGTGGCGTTGAAGTCACGCTCGCCAAGGTGCGTCGTGAACGCATGGCGCACATCGAACTGGCAAGCCCGGTAGCTCACATCTGGTTCCTGAAGTCGCTGCCCTCGCGTCTGGGGATGGTGCTCGATATGTCGCTGCGCGACATCGAGCGTGTGCTCTACTTTGAAGCCTTTGTCGTGGTCGACCCCGGCATGACACCGCTACAACGCGGTCAGATCATGACCGAAGACGATTACAACGCCAAGCTTGACGAGTTCGGTGATGACTTCGAAGCCATGATGGGTGCCGAGGGGATCCGCGAAATGCTGCGCACGCTGAATCTCGACCGCGAAGTTGAGAAGCTGCGTGAAGAACTCGCCGCTTCGGGCTCGGAAGCCAAGAGCAAGAAACTGACCAAGCGTCTGAAAGTGCTTGAAGCGTTCCAGCGTTCGGGCATTAAGCCGGAGTGGATGATTCTCGAAGTGCTGCCCGTGCTGCCGCCGGATCTGCGTCCGCTGGTGCCGCTGGATGGTGGCCGTTTCGCGACTTCGGATCTGAACGATCTATACCGCCGCGTCATCAACCGGAATAACCGTCTGAAGCGCCTGCTCGAACTGCGCGCGCCGGACATCATCGTGCGTAACGAAAAGCGCATGCTGCAGGAGGCCGTCGACTCGCTGCTGGACAACGGTCGTCGCGGCAAGGCTATGACGGGTGCCAACAAGCGTCCGCTCAAGTCACTGGCTGACATGATTAAGGGTAAGGGCGGTCGTTTCCGTCAGAACCTGCTCGGTAAGCGCGTCGACTACTCGGGCCGTTCGGTCATTGTGGTCGGTCCGCAGCTCAAGCTGCATCAGTGCGGCCTGCCCAAGCTGATGGCGCTGGAATTGTTCAAGCCGTTCATCTTTAATCGCCTCGAACAGATGGGTCTGTCGACCACCATCAAGCAAGCCAAGAAGATGGTCGAAAATGAAGAGCCGATCGTCTGGGATATCCTCGAAGAAGTCATTCGCGAGCACCCGGTCATGCTGAACCGTGCGCCAACGCTGCACCGTCTCGGCATCCAGGCCTTCGAACCGGTGCTCATTGAAGGTAAAGCCATCCAGCTGCACCCGCTGGTTTGTGCCGCCTTCAACGCCGACTTCGATGGTGACCAGATGGCCGTTCACGTGCCGCTGTCTCTGGAAGCGCAGATGGAAGCCCGTACGCTGATGCTGGCCTCGAACAACGTGTTGTCGCCCGCCAATGGCCAGCCGATTATCGTGCCATCGCAGGATATCGTTCTGGGTCTGTACTACGCCACCCGTGAGCGCATCAACGCCAAGGGCGAAGGCATGATCCTGGCGGATGTTGCTGAAGTCGAACGTGCCCTGGCGTTGAAAGAGCTGGATTTGCACGCCCGCATCACGGTGCGTATCCGCGAGTGGCAGCCCAAAGAATCGGGCGAAGGCTGGGTTGAAGTGACCAACCTTTACACGACCACTGCCGGCCGCGCGTTGCTGTCGCAGATTCTGCCGAAGGGCCTGCCGTTCAAGGCCATCGACAAGGCGCTCAAGAAGAAAGAAATTTCGAAGCTCATCGACGAATCATTCCGTCGTTGCGGTCTCAAGGAAACGGTCGTGTTCGCCGACAAGCTGATGCAAAACGGCTTCAAGCTGGCAACGCGCGCCGGTATCTCGTTTGCCTCCTGCGACATGCAGGTCCCGGCCGAGAAGACCGACATCCTGAACGCCGCCCGCGAAGAGATCAAAGAGATCGAATCGCAGTACACCAACGGTCTCGTCACCGTCGGCGAGCGCTACAACAAGGTTGTGGATATCTGGGGCCGTGCCGGTGATCAGGTTGCCAAGGTCATGATGGATCGCCTCGGTAAGGAAGATGTGGTTGATGGTGAAGGCAAGACCGTCAAGCAGGAATCCTTCAATTCGATCTACATGATGGCCGATTCTGGCGCCCGGGGTTCGGCCGCACAGATCAAGCAGCTGGCCGGTATGCGCGGCCTGATGGCCAAGCCGGATGGCTCGATCATCGAAACGCCGATCTACTCGAACTTCCGTGAAGGCCTGAACGTGCTCGAGTACTTCATCTCGACCCACGGTGCCCGTAAAGGTCTGGCCGATACCGCGCTGAAGACCGCGAACTCGGGTTACCTGACCCGTCGTCTGGTCGATGTGACCCAGGATCTGGTGATTATCGAAGACGATTGCGGCACCGAAAACGGCTTTGTCGTTCGTGCGCTGATCGAAGGCGGTGAAGTCATTGAGCCGCTGCGTGATCGTATCCTCGGACGTGTGACTGCCGCCGAAGTCGTCAATCCGGAAACCCAGGAAACCATCGTCGAGACCGGCACGATGCTGACCGAAGATCTGTGCGATCTGATCGATCAGGCCGGCGTTGATGAAGTGAAGGTGCGGACACCGCTGACCTGTGACACGCGTTACGGTCTGTGTGCGAAGTGCTACGGTCGTGACCTGGGCCGTGGCTCACTGGTGAACTCCGGTGAAGCCGTGGGCGTGATTGCTGCTCAGTCAATCGGCGAACCAGGCACCCAGCTCACCATGCGGACCTTCCACGTTGGTGGTGCCGCGTCGCGGGCGGCTGTAGCCTCGCAAGTCGAGAACAAGAGTGCCGGTGTGGTGCGCTTCTCGGCGCTGATGCGTTATGTGACCAACGCCCGTGGCGAAAAGATCGTCATTACCCGTTCGGGTGAGGTGCTGATTACGACCGAACACGGTCAGGAGCGTGAACGCCACAAGGTGCCGTACGGCGCCACGCTGATGGTGTCCGATGGCGACAGCATCAAGGCCGGTACCAAGCTGGCGACCTGGGATCCGCATACCCGTCCGATCATTACCGAATACGCCGGTACGGTCCGCTTCGAGCATGTCGAAGAGGGCCAGACCGTGGCCAAGCAGCTGGATGAAGTGACCGGCCTGGCAACGCTGGTGGTGATCGATCCGAAACGCGGTGGTAAGACCCAGAATAAGGGGCTGCGTCCTCAGGTCAAGCTGCTCGACGATAACGGTCAGGAAATTCGCATTGCGGGTTCTGAGCACCCGGTGTCGATCGCCTTCCAGGTGGGGTCGATCATTAGCGTTACCGATGGTCAGAAGGTCGGCGTCGGTGATGTGCTCGCCCGTATGCCGCAGGAATCGGCCAAGACCCGTGACATTACCGGTGGTCTGCCGCGCGTGGCCGAGCTCTTCGAAGCCCGTACGCCGAAAGACACTGGTATGCTGGCCGAAGTGACCGGCACCGTTTCGTTTGGCAAGGACACCAAGGGTAAGCAGCGCCTGATCCTGACTGATCTCGAGGGCAACGACCACGAGTTCCTAATCCTCAAGGACAAGCACGTGCTGGTGCACGATGGTCAGGTCGTCAACAAGGGCGAACTGATCGTAGACGGTGAGCCGGATCCGCAGGATATCCTTCGCCTGAAGGGTGTCGAGGAGCTCGCTCGCTATATCACCGACGAAGTGCAGGATGTTTACCGTCTGCAGGGCGTAAAGATTAACGACAAGCACATTGAGGTGATCGTGCGCCAGATGCTGCGTCGTGTTCAGATCACCGACCCGGCTGATTCGTCCTATATCAAGGGCGAGCAGGTCGAGCGTTCGGAAGCCCTGATCACCAACGACAAGCTGCGTGAAGAAGGCAAGCGTGAGGCCGAGTTTGAGCCCGTGCTGCTGGGCATCACCAAGGCCTCGCTGTCGACCGACTCGTTCATCTCGGCCGCCTCGTTCCAGGAAACGACACGCGTCCTGACCGAAGCTGCCATTATGGGTAAACGCGACGATCTGCGTGGTCTCAAGGAAAACGTCATCGTCGGCCGTCTCATCCCGGCCGGTACCGGTCTGGCGCACCACGCCGCCCGTCGCAACCAGTCGGCTCTGGCCGCTCTGGACGACGTGTTCGAGCCGGTCGAAGAGGTGGCAGTCGAGGAAATTGTGGCAGAAACTCCGGCAGCCGATGCGGCCGAAGGGGATGCCGCCAACTGATTCCGGCGCGGGTGCCCCAAGGGTGCCCGCACCAGGGTCGCGTCAAAGACGGGTCGCAGGTTGACGGAAAGCCCCGCGCTGGTTTATCATCGCGGGTTTCTCCGGCCAAGCCGCCCGGTTTTTGAGGGAAACGCTGGCTGTCAGGCTGCGTTTTTGCCGTAATACCGGGGCCCCCGTCAGGGTGTGCCGCATTAATTGTAGGAAGATGGGTGGTTCTACCGCCCGGATTTATTGGGGATTTTTAGATATGCCAACCATTAATCAGCTCGTGCGTAAGCCGCGCGTCAAGGTTGAGACCAAGAACAAGGTTCCGGCACTTGAAGCCTGTCCGCAGAAGCGTGGCGTTTGCACCCGCGTCTATACCACGACGCCAAAAAAGCCGAACTCTGCCCTGCGTAAGGTCTGCAAGGTTCGTCTGACCAACGGTTTCGAGGTTATCTCGTACATCGGTGGTGAAGGCCACAACCTGCAGGAGCACTCCGTGGTCCTGATCCGCGGTGGTCGTGTGAAGGATTTGCCAGGTGTGCGTTATCACACCGTCCGTGGCTCGCTGGATACCCAGGGTGTCAAGGATCGTAAGCAGTCCCGCTCGAAGTACGGCGCCAAGCGCCCCAAAGCCGCTTAAGCCCGGCTGCCTCACCGTTTACTGAAAGGTCTTAACCATGCCTCGTCGTCGCGAAGTACCCAAGCGTGACATTCTGCCGGATCCCAAGTTCGGTAATGTCGACGTTTCCAAGTTTGTTAACGTTCTGATGATATCCGGCAAGAAGTCGGTTGCCGAGCGCACCATCTATGGTGCATTCGACCAGATCAGCACCAAAGGTGGCCGTGATCCGCTGGAAGTGTTTGCCCAGGCCCTGAACAATGCCAAGCCGATGGTGGAGGTTAAATCCCGCCGCGTCGGTGGTGCCAACTACCAGGTGCCGGTTGAGATTCGTCCCGCCCGCCGTATGGCGCTGGCCATGCGCTGGATCCGCGACGCCGCCCGTAAGCGTTCGGAAAAGTCGATGGGCGCCCGTCTGGCTGCCGAGCTGGCTGAAGCCGCAGAAAACCGCGGCGGTGCCGTCAAGAAGCGTGATGAAGTCCATCGTATGGCTGAAGCCAACAAGGCCTTCTCGCACTTCCGCTTCTAATTGTTTTTAATTTTTTAAAGGTTGTATCGTGGCTCGCAAGACACCCATCGAACGCTATCGCAATATTGGTATTAGTGCCCACATCGACGCCGGTAAAACGACGACGACCGAGCGGATCCTTTTCTACACCGGTGTGAACCATAAGATCGGCGAAGTGCACGATGGTGCCGCGACGATGGACTGGATGGAACAGGAGCAGGAGCGCGGTATTACCATTACCTCGGCTGCGACCACCTGTTTCTGGAAGGGCATGGATGCTTCGCGTCCGGAGCACCGTATCAATATCATTGATACCCCGGGACACGTGGACTTCACCATCGAAGTGGAACGTTCGATGCGCGTCCTTGATGGCGCCGTCATGGTCTACTGTGCCGTTGGTGGCGTGCAGCCGCAGTCGGAAACCGTGTGGCGTCAGGCAAATAAATACAAGGTGCCGCGTCTGGCCTTCGTGAACAAGATGGACCGCTCCGGTGCCAACTTCTTCAAGGTCGTCGAGCAGATGAAGACCCGCCTCAAGGCCAACCCGGTGCCGATCGTGATCCCCATCGGCGCCGAAGATACCTTCGAAGGCGTTGTCGACCTCATCAAGATGAAGGCCATATACTGGGATGAAGCCTCTCAGGGCATGAAGTTCGACTACCGCGATATCCCGGCTGAGCTGGCCGATGAAGCCGCCACCTGGCGCGAACAGATGGTCGAAGCCGCTGCTGAAGCGTCGGAAGATCTGATGAACGCCTACCTGGAAAACGGTGACCTGACGGAAGCCCAGATTATCGAAGGCCTGCGTACCCGTACGATCGCCAGCGAAATCCAGCCGATGCTGTGCGGCACCGCATTCAAGAACAAGGGCGTGCAGCGCATGCTCGACGCCGTGCTCGATCTGATGCCGTCGCCGGTTGATATCCCGCCGGTCGAAGGCGAGCTCGAAAACGGTCAGCCGGCCAACCGTAAGGCTGACGACAACGAAAAGTTCTCGGCGCTGGCATTCAAGCTGATGACTGACCCGTTTGTGGGCCAGCTGACCTTCGTGCGCGTCTACTCGGGCGTCCTGAATTCGGGCGACACCATCTACAACCCGGTCAAGCAGCGTAAAGAGCGTATTGGCCGTATTCTGCAGATGCACGCCAACGAGCGGGAAGAAATCAAGGAGCTGCGCGCCGGCGATATCGCCGCCTGCGTCGGCATGAAGGAAGTGACGACCGGTGAAACATTGTGTGATCCGGATGCCGTTATTACCCTGGAACGCATGGAATTCCCGGAGCCGGTGATTCACGTTGCCGTCGAACCGAAGACCAAGGCCGACCAGGAAAAAATGGGTATTGCCCTGTCGCGTCTGGCACAGGAAGATCCGTCGTTCCGCGTGCGCACCGATGAAGAATCCGGTCAGACCATTATCTCGGGTATGGGCGAACTCCACCTCGAGATCATCGTCGATCGTATGAAGCGCGAATTCGGTGTCGAAGCCAACGTCGGTGCACCGCAGGTAGCTTACCGAGAAACGATCCGCAAGACGATTGATGATGCCGAAGGCAAGTTCGTCAAGCAGTCGGGTGGTCGCGGTCAGTACGGTCACGTCGTGCTCAAGATCGAGCCGAACGAGCCGGGTAAGGGCTACGAATTCGTTGACGCCATCAAGGGCGGCGTGGTTCCGCGTGAATACATTCCTGCCGTTGACAAGGGTCTGCAGGACACCATGCCGAACGGCGTGCTGGCCGGCTTCCCGATCGTTGACGTTAAGTGCACCCTGCACTTCGGTTCGTACCACGATGTGGACTCGAACGAAAACGCCTTCAAGATGGCTGCTTCGATGGCTTTCAAAGAGGGTATGCGTCGCGCCAGCCCGGTGCTGCTTGAGCCGATGATGGCCGTTGAAGTTGAGACCCCGGAAGAGTACATGGGTAACGTCATGGGTGACCTGTCTGGTCGTCGTGGCATCGTCCAGGGTATGGAAGATATTCCGGGCGGGATGAAGGCCATCAAGGCCGAAGTTCCGCTGGCCGAAATGTTCGGCTACTCCACCCAGCTGCGTTCGCTGACGCAGGGTCGTGCCACCTATTCAATGGAATTCAAGCACTACAACGAAGCGCCGAAGAACGTTGCGGACGCAATCATTAACAAGAAGTAATCCGAATACTGATCATTAAGGAAGAAAAAAATGGCAAAGGGTAAGTTTGAACGTACAAAGCCGCACGTAAACGTGGGCACGATTGGTCACGTTGACCATGGCAAGACGACGCTGACGGCGGCGATCACGACCGTACTGTCGAACAAATTTGGTGGTGAAGCGAAGGCTTACGACCAGATTGATGCGGCGCCGGAAGAAAAGGCCCGTGGTATTACCATTAATACCGCCCACGTTGAGTATGAAACCGAAGGCCGTCACTACGCTCACGTTGACTGCCCGGGTCACGCTGACTACGTCAAGAACATGATTACCGGTGCTGCCCAGATGGACGGCGCCATCCTCGTCTGCTCGGCCGCTGACGGCCCCATGCCCCAGACCCGCGAGCACATCCTGCTGGCCCGTCAGGTTGGCGTGCCTTACATCATCGTCTTCCTCAACAAGTGCGACATGGTTGACGACGCTGAGCTCCTCGAGCTGGTTGAAATGGAAGTTCGTGAACTTCTCTCGAAGTACGAATTCCCCGGCGACGACATCCCCATCATCAAGGGTTCGGCACTGAAGGCCCTTGAAGGCGACCAGAGCCCGATCGGCGAGCCTGCCATCATTGAGCTGGCTGCTGCCCTCGATAGCTACATCCCCACGCCTGAGCGCGCCATTGACAAGCCCTTCCTGCTCCCGATCGAAGACGTCTTCTCGATCTCGGGTCGCGGCACCGTCGTCACCGGTCGTGTTGAGCGCGGTATCGTCAAGGTTGGCGAAGAACTCGAAATCGTTGGCATCAAGCCCACCACCAAGACCACCTGTACCGGTGTTGAAATGTTCCGCAAGCTGCTGGATCAAGGTCAAGCCGGTGACAACGTTGGCGTCCTGCTGCGTGGCACCAAGCGTGAAGAAGTCGAGCGTGGCCAGGTTCTGGCCAAGCCGGGTTCGATCACCCCGCACACCCACTTTGAAGGCGAAGTCTACGTCCTGAGCAAGGACGAAGGCGGCCGTCACACCCCGTTCTTCAACAACTACCGTCCGCAGTTCTACTTCCGTACGACTGACGTGACCGGTGCGATCCAGCTGCCGGAAGGCACCGAGATGGTTATGCCGGGCGACAACGTCCGCATGACGGTCAAGCTGATCGCCCCGATCGCCATGGAAGAAGGTCTGCGCTTCGCGATTCGTGAAGGCGGCCGCACCGTCGGTGCCGGCGTCGTCTCGAAAATCATCGAGTAAGACCGTATTCGGCAGTTGCTCCGGCTCTCAGGCCGGAGCAACTTGCCAAGTGGAGTAGGCTTTGCAGAGGCGCGTTTTTTCTGTATAGTCCGCCCCTCGCAGTTTGCAGTAAAAGTTTGCAGCCTCGGGCTGCCTGTTCTTTCATTGCTCTTTGGATGTCACCATGCAAAATCAAAAAATTCGTATCCGCCTCAAGGCATACGACTATCGTCTGATCGACCAGTCGGCACTGGAAATCGTGGATACCGCCAAGCGCACTGGCGCTGTCGTACGCGGTCCGGTTCCCCTGCCCACCCGCAAGCAACGCTTCGATATCCTGCGCTCGCCGCACGTCAACAAGACCTCGCGTGACCAGCTCGAAATCCGCACGCATCTGCGTCTGATGGATATCATTGATCCGACGGACAAAACCGTCGACGCCCTCATGAAGCTGGATCTGCCGGCTGGTGTGGACGTCGAAATCAAGTTGCAGTAAATCCCCCGGGCGTGTAAACTCTTGGGTTTTTCCGGCTCCGGGTCTTCCGGGGCCATTGTAGTTCCGTAGTGTTTTTGCAGTGCTTATAACCGACGCCGGCCAATCGTAGCCGGCGATTAGGAGAATAACGATGAGTCTAGGCCTTGTAGGACGCAAGGTCGGCATGACGCGCATCTTTGCCGAAGACGGTGCTTCCGTCCCGGTCACAGTGCTCGATGTGTCGGACAACCGCGTCGCACAAATCAAGACGCCCGAAACGGACGGTTATGCCGCCGTGCAGGTTGCATTCGGGCAGCGTCGTGCCTCGCGCATGACCAAGGCGTTGAGCGGCCACCTGGCAAAAGCCGGTGTGGAATCCTCGCGCGTTCTGAAAGAATTTCCCATCGCTGCTGATCAGCTCGACGGCTACAAGCCGGGCGACGTGATCGCTGCTACCATTTTCGAAGCAGGCCAGAAGGTCGACGTCACCGGCGTCACCATCGGTAAGGGCTTCCAGGGTGGTATCAAGCGTCACCACTTCAGCTCGAACCGTGCCTCGCATGGTAACTCGGTGTCGCACAACGCACCGGGTTCGATCGGTATGGCGCAGGATCCGGGTCGCGTTTTCCCGGGTAAGCGCATGGCCGGTCACCTCGGTGATGTTCAGCGTACGACACAGAACCTGGTTGTGGTTCGTGTTGATGCCGACCGTCAGCTCCTCCTCGTCAAGGGTGCCGTTCCCGGCGCCCGCGGTTCGGACGTGGTTGTACGTCCCGCCGTCAAGGCCTAAGGAGATCGTATGGAACTTAAGATCATTAACGATCAGGGTCAGGAAGCCAGCCGTCTGCAGGCTTCTGACGCACTGTTCGCCCGTGAATACAACGAGAATCTGGTGCACCAGCTGGTTGTCGGCTATCAGGCCAATGCCCGCAGCGCCAATTCGAAGCAGAAGGGTCGTGACGAAGTTGCTCACACCACGCACAAGCCCTGGCGCCAGAAGGGTACGGGTCGTGCCCGTTCCGGTATGTCGTCGAGCCCGATCTGGCGTGGAGGCGGTCGCGCTTTCCCGAACTCGCCTGAGCAGAACTACTCGCAGAAGCTGAACCGCAAGATGTACCGTGCCGGCATGGCCACCATCCTGTCGCAGCTCGTGCGTGAAGATCGTCTGGCTGTTGTCGACGCCTTTGCGGTTGAAGCCCCGAAGACCAAGCTGTTTGCTCAGAAGGTCAAGAACATGGGTCTCGATCAGGTGCTCGTGATTACCGATAACCTGGACGAAAACCTGTGGCTGTCGTCGCGCAACCTGCCGAACGTACTGGTGCTCGAAGCCAAGGAAACCGATCCGGTCTCGCTGGTGCGTTACGCCAAGGTTCTGGTAACGCGCAATGCTGTGGCCAAGTTTGAGGAGATGTGGGGATGAACCAGGAACGACTGTTACAGGTATTGCTGGCACCCCAGGTATCCGAAAAGGCTACCAGTGTTGCTGACAAGAACAATCAGGTGATCTTCAAAGTGGCCGCTGACGCGACCAAGCCGGAGATCAAGGCAGCGGTTGAGCTGCTCTTCAAGGTCGAAGTCGATGCTGTGCAGGTCCTGAACGTTAAGGGCAAGGCCAAGCGCCGCGGCACGATCCAGGGTCGCCGTAAGGGCTGGAAAAAGGCATTCGTTTGCCTGAAGGCCGGCCAGGAGATCCAGTTTGCTGAAGGAGGGGTGGCATAATGGCACTCGTCAAAGTCAAACCGACATCGCCCGGTCGTCGTGGCGTTGTCAAGGTCGTTAACGACAAGCTGCATAAGGGTCGCCCGCATGCAGCGCTGGTCGAGAAGCAATCCAAGAATGCTGGTCGCAACAACAACGGCCGCATCACGGTGCGTCACCAGGGTGGCGGTGCCAAACAGCACTACCGTCTGATCGACTTCAAGCGTAACAAGGATGGCATTCCGGGCAAGATCGAACGTCTGGAGTACGACCCGAACCGCACTGCGCACATTGCCCTCGTGCTTTACGCTGACGGTGAGCGTCGTTATATCATTGCCCCGCGTGGCCTGGAAGTCGGCGCAAGCATCATGAGCGGCTCCGAAGCTCCGATCAAGCCGGGTAACGCCCTGCCGATCCGTAACATTCCGGTCGGTACCACGATCCACTGCATCGAAATGATCCCGGGTAAGGGTGCCCAGATGGCACGCTCGGCCGGCGCATCCGTGCAGCTGATGGCGCGTGAAGGTGTTTACGCTCAGGTTCGCCTCCGCTCCGGCGAAGTGCGTCGTGTGCACGTTGAGTGCCGCGCAACCATCGGTGAAGTTGGTAACGAAGAAAATAACCTGCGCAAGCTGGGTAAAGCCGGTGCCACACGTTGGCGCGGTATCCGCCCGACGGTTCGCGGTGTCGCCATGAACCCGATCGATCACCCGCATGGTGGTGGTGAAGGTCGTACCGGCGAAGGCCGTGTACCGGTCTCGCCGTGGGGTACCCCGGCCAAGGGTTACCGTACCCGTAGCAACAAGCGTACGACCAGCATGATCGTGCAGCGTCGTCACAAGAAATAAGGAATAGACCATGACTCGTTCAATGAAAAAAGGTCCGTTCGTAGACGCGCACCTCATCAAGAAGGTCGAAGCGGCGGTCGCTAGCAATGACAAGCGCCCCATCAAGACCTGGTCTCGTCGTTCGACAGTGCTGCCCGAGTTCCTCGGTCTGACGCTGGCGGTTCATAACGGTCGCCAACACGTACCTGTGTTTGTGACTGAAAACATGGTTGGCCACAAGCTCGGCGAATTTTCGCTGACCCGGACGTTCAAGGGTCACGTCGCCGGCAAGAAGGCCAAGAAGTAAGGAGCCGATGATGGAAACTCGTGCTGTACTGCGCGGCGTGCGCCTCTCGGCGCAAAAAGGCCGTCTCGTTGCTGACCTCGTTCGCGGCAAGTCCGTGGGCCAGGCGCTGAACATCCTGGCGTACTCCCCGAAGAAGGGTGCCCTGATCGTCAAGAAGGTCATCGAATCAGCGATTGCCAATGCCGAGCACAATGATGGTGCCGACATTGACGAACTGATCGTCAAGACCATCTACGTCGAAAAAGGCATCGTCCTTAAGCGCTTCACTGCGCGCGCCAAGGGCCGTGGTAACCGTATCACCAAGCCGACCTGTCACGTTTTCGTGACCGTGGGCAACTAAGGAATCGCTATGGGACAGAAAATTCACCCAACTGGCTTCCGCCTCAGTGTGACCCGCGACTGGAACTCGCGCTGGTACGCCAACGATAAGGATTTCGCTGGCATGCTGGCCGAGGACAACAAAGTCCGCGCCTACCTGAAGAAGAAGCTCGCTCACGCCTCTGTGGGCAAGGTTCTGATCGAGCGTCCTGCCAAGAACGCCCGTGTGACCGTTTACTCGGCTCGTCCGGGCGTGGTCATCGGCAAGAAAGGCGAAGAAATCGATCAGCTGCGTTCGGATCTGCAGAAGATCATGGGCGTGCCGGTTCACGTATCGATCGAAGAAATCCGCAAGCCGGAAACCGATGCCCAGCTGATCGCCGACTCGATCGCGCAGCAGCTGGAAAAGCGCATCATGTTCCGTCGTGCCATGAAGCGTGCCATGCAGAACGCCATGCGTCTGGGTGCCCAGGGCATCAAGATCATGAGTTCCGGCCGACTGAACGGTGCCGAAATTGCCCGTACCGAATGGTACCGCGAAGGTCGTGTGCCCCTGCACACCCTGCGCGCCAACATCGACTACGCGACCTCCGAAGCCATGACGACCTACGGTCTGATTGGCATCAAGGTGTGGGTCTACAAGGGCGAACACCTGGCGCCGGGCGAACAGCCTGCGGTGGTGGAAGAACCGAAGCGTGCGCCGCGTCGTCCGCGCGCTGATGATGAAGGCAAGTCGGACAAGAAGCCGGCCGCCAAGCGTGTTAGAAAGGCAGGTGCGTAATGCTGCAACCCGCACGTCGTAAATACCGTAAGGAACAGAAGGGCCGTAACACTGGCCTGGCGACCCGCGGTGCCACCGTTGCTTTTGGCGAATTCGGCCTGAAGTCAACCGATCGTGGTCGCCTCACGGCACGCCAGATCGAAGCGGCTCGTCGCGCCATGACCCGTCACATCAAGCGGGGCGGTCGTATCTGGATCCGCGTGTTCCCGGATAAACCAATCTCCAAGAAGCCTGCCGAAGTCCGTATGGGTAATGGTAAGGGCAACCCGGAGTACTACGTTGCCGAGATTCAGCCGGGCAAGGTGCTGTACGAAATGGATGGCGTCAATGAGGCGCTGGCCCGTGAAGCATTCAAGCTGGCTGCTGCCAAGCTGCCACTGCGCACGGTCTTCGTGACTCGCCACCTGGGGTAAGAAATGAAAGCTACTGAACTCAGAACCAAATCGAACGACGAGCTCAAGCAGGAACTGCTTGATCTGCTGAAGGCCCAGTTCTCGCTGCGAATGCAGAAGGGCACCCAGCAGCTGAGCAACACCAGCCAGCTCGGCAAGGTCCGTCGCGACATCGCTCGCGTACGCACCATTCTCCGTGAAAGGGTCTAATCATGACTGATAAGACTGGTATGAACCGGACCCTCGTGGGTCGTGTGGTCAGCGACAAGATGCAAGAAACCGCCACCGTGCTGGTTGAGCGTCGCGTCAAGCACCCGATGTACGGCAAGGTCATCACGCGCTCCAAGAAGTATCATGCGCACAACGCCAACAATGATGCCAAGACGGGTGATCTCGTCCAGATCGTTGAATGTCGTCCGATGTCCCGCACCAAGACATGGCAGATTGCCAAGCTCCTGGAGCGTGCCGAAGTCGTCTAAATAGTCGCCGGACTCGAAACCTGGTTTTGAGTCTTGCAACGGCGGAATTCTTCTGATAGAATTCCGCCTCTTTCGCTGATTTCCTGCATCGCACAAAGCGGTGGTGCGCGAATCGGCAAGTGTTGAAACCCAAGACTGACCGTGCGCCATAGCTGGTAGCGGTACAAGTTGGAGTTAATGATGATTCAGATGCAGTCGATGCTGGACGTCGCCGATAACACTGGCGCGCGTTCCGTAATGTGTATCAAAGTGCTGGGCGGCTCGAAGCGCCGTTATGCCAGCATTGGCGACATCATCAAGGTGTCGATCAAGGATGCAGCGCCGCGTGGCCGCGTGAAGAAGGGTGACGTCTATAACGCCGTCGTCGTTCGCACCGCCAAGGGCGTTCGTCGCGCCGATGGTTCGCTGGTGAAGTTTGATGGCAACGCCGCTGTCCTGCTGAACAACAAGCTGGAACCGATCGGTACCCGTATCTTCGGCCCGGTGACCCGGGAGCTGCGCTCGGAGCGCTTCATGAAGATCGTTTCGCTTGCTCCTGAAGTGCTGTAAGGAGGCGCCAGATGGAAAAGATTCGTAAAGGCGACGAAGTTATCGTCACCACCGGCAAGGACAAGGGTCGTCGTGGCACCGTTCTGAGCCGTGTCGACGCCGAGCGCGTCGTTGTAGAAGGTATTAACCGCGTCAAGAAGGCAACGCGTCCGAACCCCATGCTGGGTACGACTGGCGGCCTGGTGGACAAGGATATGCCGATTCAGATCTCCAATGTGGCATTGTGGAACGCCAAAGCCGGCAAGGGTGACCGCGTCGGTATCAAGGTGCTCGACGATGGTCGCAAAGTTCGCGTGTTCAAATCGAACGGCGAACAGGTAGACGCATAAGGGAGCCATCAATGTCGCGTTTGCAAGATTTCTACAAAAAGACCGTGGCCCCGGCGCTGATGAAAGAATTCAGCTACAAGTCGGCCATGGAAGTGCCGCGTATCACCAAGATCACCCTGAACATGGGTGTGGGTGAAGCGGTTGCGGACAAAAAGGTTCTGGAACACGCCGTATCCGATCTGACTAAGATTGCTGGTCAGAAGCCGGTAGTGACCAAGGCTCGTAAGTCGATCGCCGGCTTCAAGATCCGTGATAACTACCCGCTGGGCTGCATGGTCACCCTGCGTGGTCCGCGCATGTTCGAGTTCCTCGATCGTCTGGTCACCGTGGCGCTGCCGCGTGTGCGTGACTTCCGTGGTATCCAGGCCAAGGGTTTCGACGGCCGTGGTAACTACAACATGGGTGTCAAAGAGCAGATTATTTTCCCGGAAATCGAGTACGACAAGATCGATGCTCTGCGTGGGATGAATATCAGCATCACGACCACCGCGAAGACCGATAGCGAAGCCAAGGCTCTGCTGTCCGCCTTCAAGTTCCCTTTCAAGAATTGAGGCGATTATGGCAAAACTAGCCCTGATCAATCGTGAAGCGAAACGTCGCGCCCTCGTCGCGAAGTTCGCCAAAAAGCGCGAAGCCCTGCAAGCCATCATCAACGACCAATCGCAAAGCGAAGAAGTCCGCTATGAGGCTCGCCTGAAGCTGCAGCAGCTGCCGCGCAATGCTAACCCGACCCGCACTCGCAACCGTTGCGAGCTGACTGGTCGTCCCCGTGGCACCTACCGCAAGTTCGGTCTGTGCCGTCACAAGATCCGTGAGCTCGCCTTCAAGGGAGAAATCCCTGGCGTGATCAAGGCCAGCTGGTAAGCAGGAGGATTTGAAATGGCAATGAGTGATCCGATCGCCGATATGCTGACCCGCATCCGCAACGCGCAGATGTCCCAGAAGCTGGTGGTGCGTATGCCCTCCTCGAAGCTGAAGGTGGCCATCGCTAAAGTGCTCAAGGATGAAGGTTACGTTGAGGATTTTGCCGTGCGTGGTGAAGCTGCCAAGCCGGAACTGGAAATTGGTCTGAAGTACTACGCCGGCCGCCCGATCATCGAGCGCGTTGAGCGCGTCTCGCGCCCCGGTCTGCGTGTCTACAAGCCGTCGACTGACATTCCCCGCGTCATGAACGGCCTGGGTATTGCAATCGTCTCGACCCCTAAGGGTGTCATGACCGATCGTAACGCCCGTGCTGCCAATGTTGGCGGTGAAGTGCTCTGCTACGTGGCCTAAGGGAGGGTTCGACATGTCTCGTGTAGCTAAGAATCCAGTCGCCCTGCCGCAAGGCGTTGAAGTTAACCTCGCTGGCGCCCAGATCAGCGTCAAGGGCCCGCTGGGCACCCTGACTCTGCCGCGCAACCCGGCGGTGGATGTGGTCCAGGAAGGTGCCGAGCTGCAGGTTAAAGCTGTGGCTGGTGCTGAAAATGGCAATGCGCTGTCGGGTACCACCCGCGCGCTGCTGGCTAACCTGGTCAATGGTGTATCGAAGGGTTTCGAAAAGAAACTGACGCTGGTTGGCGTGGGCTATCGTGCCCAGGCCCAGGGTGACACCCTGAACCTGTCGCTTGGTTTCTCGCACCCGGTTGCCCACAAGATGCCTGCTGGCATCAAGGTGGAAACCCCGTCGCAGACCGAAATCGTGATCAAAGGGATCGACAAGCAACAGGTAGGTCAGGTTGCTGCCGAAATTCGTGCCTATCGCAAGCCAGAGCCTTATAAGGGCAAGGGTGTGCGTTACGCCGATGAGGTCGTCATCCTCAAGGAAACCAAGAAGAAGTAAGGGTGCCCCATGAAAGATAAAAAACAGTCGCGTCTGCGCCGTGCCCGTCAGGCACGCGCCCGCATCGCCGAACTGAAGGCGATCCGCCTGAGCGTGTTCCGCACCAACCAGCATATTTACGCCCAGGTCATCTCGGCCTGCGGTGGCAAGGTACTGGCCGCTGCTTCGACCGTAGAAGTGGATGTCCGCAAGGATGTCCCGAATGGTGGCAACGTCGCCGCCGCCTCCACGGTGGGCAAGCTGGTTGCCGAACGCGCCCGCAAGGCCGGTGTTGAACAAGTTGCCTTTGACCGTTCGGGTTTCAAGTACCACGGTCGTATCAAGGCCCTGGCTGATGCTGCCCGTGAAAACGGTCTCAAGTTCTAAGCCGAGCAGGAATCGAGGATAACTATGGCGAAAGCACAAAGTCGCAAACCGCAGCAGGCTGAAGAGCGTGATGAGTCTGGCCTGCGCGAGAAAATGGTTGCCATCAACCGCGTCAGCAAGACCGTCAAGGGTGGCCGCATCATGAGCTTTGCCGCACTGACCGTGGTCGGTGATGGCGATGGTGGTGTAGGTATGGGCAAGGGCAAAGCACGTGAAGTGCCGCTGGCCGTTCAGAAGGCGATGGAAGAAGCCCGTCGCCGCCTGTTTAAGGTCACGCTGAAGAATGGTACCGTCCAGCACACGCTGATCGGCCGTCATGGCGCAGCCAAGGTGATCATTCAGCCGGCACCGGAAGGTACCGGGATCATCGCCGGTGGCGCTGTCCGTAACGTGTTCGAAGTGGTCGGGATTACCAACGTCGTTGCCAAGTGCCTTGGCTCGACCAACCCGTACAACGTCATCCGTGCAACCCTGAACGGTCTGAAGGCAATGAATACACCTTCTGAAGTCGCCGCCAAGCGCGGTAAGACCGTTGAAGAGATTCTGGGGTAAGTCATGTCGAACAAGAAACTCAAAGTTACGCTCGTCAAGAGCATCATCGGCACCAAGCAGGACCACCGCGCTACCGTGCGTGGTCTGGGTCTGCGCCGTCTGAACTCGTCCGCCGTGCTGGAAGATACGCCGGCGGTTCGCGGCATGATCACCAAGGTGCGTTACCTGGTGAAGAGCGAAAGCGTCTAAGGATAAGGTTATGGAACTCAATACCATCAAACCCGGTGCCGGTGCCAAACACGCTGCCAAGCGCGTTGGTCGTGGTATCGGTAGCGGCCTAGGCAAGACTGCGGGTCGTGGCCACAAGGGTCAGAAGTCGCGTACCGGCGGCTACCACAAGGTCGGTTTCGAAGGCGGTCAGATGCCGCTGCATCGCCGCCTGCCGAAGCGCGGGTTTGTCTCGCTGACGCGTGCCCGTGTTGCCGAAATCCGTCTGAGCGATCTGCAGAACATTCCGGTTGATGATATCGATCTGGCAGTGCTCAAGCAGTGCGGTGTGGTTTCCTCGCTGGCGCTGGCTGCCAAGGTCATCCTCAAGGGTGAACTGAGCCGCAAGGTTGTCCTGAAGGGCATCGCCGCCACCAAGGGTGCCAAGGCCGCGATCGAAGCCGCTGGTGGCTCGGTCGAAGAAGCCGCTGCCGAGTAAGCACACGTAACGGAAACCGGTCAGGAATCGATCATTCATGCAACAGAACGCGCTAACACAAGGCATTAAACACGGGGAACTCAAGCGACGCTTGCTGTTCCTCCTGGGCGCGCTCATCGTTTACCGGATCGGGGCACATATTCCCGTGCCGGGCATTGATCCGAACGTCCTGGCCGATCTGTTCTCGCGCCAGAAAGACGGCATCCTTGGCATGTTCAACATGTTCTCCGGGGGTGCGCTGTCCCGCTTTACGATCTTTGCACTGGGCATCATGCCTTATATTTCGGCCTCGATCATCATGCAGTTGATGACCGTCGCCAGCCCGGCGCTGGAAGCCCTCAAGAAAGAGGGTCAGGCAGGTCAGCACAAGATCTCGCAGTACACCCGCTACGGTACCGTTGTCCTTGCTTTCTTCCAGGCTTTGGGGATTGCCGTGGCGCTGGAAGCGCAACCGGGCCTGGTGTTGGATCCGGGTCTGGCCTTCCGTATGGAAACCGTATTAACGCTCGTCACCGGTACCATGTTCCTGATGTGGGTCGGCGAACAGATCACCGAACGTGGTCTGGGTAACGGCATCTCCATCATTATCTTCGCCGGCATTGCCGCCGGTCTGCCGAGCGCCCTGGGTGGCCTGCTCGAGCTGGTCAATACCGGTGCCATGGGTCCGCTGACTGCTCTGGTGATTGTGGCAGTGGTCATCGTCGTCACCGGGTTCGTGGTTTTTGTGGAGCGCGGCCAACGTCGCATCCTCGTCAATTACGCCAAGCGCCAGGTCGGTAACAAGCTTTACGGCGGTCAGTCGTCGTTCCTGCCACTCAAGCTCAACATGGCCGGTGTGATTCCCCCGATCTTCGCTTCGTCGATTATTCTCTTCCCGGCAACGCTGGCCGGCTGGTTCGGCTCGGGCGAAAACATGCTGTGGCTGAAGGATGTGTCGGTTGCCTTGTCGCCAGGTCAGCCCCTGTACATTCTGTTTTACGCGGCTGCTATCGTGTTTTTCTGTTTCTTCTATACCGCGCTGGTCTTTAACAGTCGTGAAACCTCGGACAACCTGAAAAAGAGCGGTGCTTTCATACCTGGTATTCGTCCCGGTGAGCAGACTTCCCGCTACATCGAGAAGATCCTTACCCGCCTGACACTGATTGGTGCCGTCTATATCACCATCGTCTGTCTGTTGCCCGAATTCCTGATTCTCAAGTGGAACGTGCCGTTCTACTTCGGCGGCACCTCGCTGCTGATTATCGTGGTCGTCACCATGGACTTCATGTCCCAGGTGCAGGCCTTTGCAATGTCGCATCAATACGAAAATCTGCTCAAGAAGGCTAACTTCAAGGGCGGGTTGGGCGGTCGCTAAGAAGATGGCAAAGGAAGACTTGATCGAAATGCAGGGTGAGGTTCTGGAGAATCTGCCCAACGCAACCTTCAAGGTAAAGCTCGAAAACGGCTACGAAGTCCATGCCTTCATCTCTGGCAAGATGCGGATGCACTACATCCGGATCCTGCCCGGTGACAAAGTCACTGTGCAACTGACCCCTTACGATCTGACCAAGGCGCGGATCACCTTCCGCGCCAAGTAAGACCGAGGACACCTGTTTTAGTTTTTTGTTTTTAATCTCTACGCAAGAACCCGACGGAAAGCCACGGCTGGGCGGAACGTCGACATAAAGGAGTAGGTAATGAAAGTTTTGGCTTCGGTACGGCGCATTTGCCGGAACTGCAAGATCATCCGCCGCAAAGGGGTGGTGCGCGTGATTTGCACCGATCCACGCCATAAGCAGCGTCAGGGTTAATTGCGGTTCGCCGCAATTGTTCAAGATCAGTAGAGACTGAGGATACTCAATGGCTCGTATTGCTGGGGTAAACATTCCCAACCATCAACATGCCGAAATCGCACTGACTGCTATTTTCGGTATCGGTCGTACCCGCGCACAGAAAATCTGTGATGCCGCTGGTGTTACTCGTTCGGTCAAGATCAAGGATCTGACCGATGCAGACATGGAACGTCTGCGTGACGAAGTCGCCAAGTTCACCGTCGAAGGTGACTTGCGTCGTGAAGTCACCATGAACATCAAGCGCCTCATGGATCTGGGTTGCTATCGTGGCTTCCGCCATCGCAAGGGTCTGCCTTGCCGTGGTCAGCGTACCCGCACCAATGCTCGTACCCGTAAGGGCCCGCGCAAGGCTGCGATCGCTGGTAAGAAGTAACCGAGTCGCATAAGGAAAGGCATCAGACATGGCCAAGACATCGACCAAAGTTCGTAAGAAGATTAAAAAGAACATTGCTGACGGCATCGTGCACGTTCACGCATCGTTCAATAACACCATCATCACCATCACCGATCGCCAGGGCAACGCATTGTCGTGGGCAACTTCGGGTGGCGCCGGTTTCAAGGGCTCCCGCAAGTCGACCCCGTTTGCCGCTCAGGTTGCCGCCGAAGCCGCTGGTAAAGTGGCCCAGGAATGTGGCATCAAGAACCTGGAAGTCCGTATCAAGGGTCCGGGCCCGGGTCGCGAATCGGCTGTGCGCGCATTGAACGCACTGGGTATCAAGATCACTGCAATTTCGGATGTGACACCGGTGCCGCACAACGGCTGCCGTCCGCCGAAAAAGCGCCGTATTTAAGGAGAACCTGACATGGCTCGTAATCTCGATCCGAAATGCCGTCAGTGCCGCCGCGAAGGCGAAAAGCTGTTCCTCAAGGCTGAGAAGTGCTTCAGCGACAAGTGCGCCATTGAGCGCCGTGCCTACGCACCTGGCCAGCACGGTCAGCGCTCGGGCGCCCGTCTGTCTGACTTCGGTGTGCACCTGCGCGCCAAGCAGAAGATCCGTCGCATCTACGGTGTACTCGAAGGCCAGTTCCGCAAGATCTTCGCTGAAGCTGATCGCCGCAAGGGTCAGACCGGTGAGAACCTGCTGCAACTGCTCGAAGCCCGTCTCGACGCCACGACCTATCGTATGGGCTTTGCCGGTTCGCGTGCCGAAGCACGTCAGCTGGTGCGCCACAACGGCATCCTGGTCAACGGCAAGCGCGTCAACATCCCGTCGTACACCCTCAAGCCGGGTGACGTGGTTGAACTGACCGAAGGCTCGCGCGGCCAACTGCGTGTCAAGGCTGCACTTGAAGCTGCCGAAGGCCGTGGTTTCCCCGAGTGGCTGTCGGTTGACGTCAAGGCCGGTAAGGGTACCTTCAAGGCCATGCCGCAGCGTTCCGAGCTGTCGCCGACGCTGAACGAAGGCCTCGTCATCGAACTGTATTCGAAGTAAGCCATCAGGCTCACTGAGTTTTCAGCTTATCTTTGAATCTTAAACAGGAATCGCTCATGCAAGGAAACGCACTATTGAAGCCGCGTAGCATCGATGTCCAGAGCATCTCGCCGGTTCACGCCAAGGTGGTCATGGAGCCGTTCGAGCGTGGTTATGGTCATACGCTGGGTAACGCCCTGCGCCGCATCCTGCTGTCGTCCATGGAAGGCTACGCGCCGACCGAAGTCAAGATTGACGGTGTCGTTCATGAATACTCGACGATCGATGGCGTGCAGGAAGACGTGGTCGACCTGCTCCTCAATCTGAAGGGCGTCGTATTCAAGCTGCACAACCGCAATGAAGTCGTGCTCAAGCTCAACAAGTCGGGTGAAGGCGTTGTGCGTGCTTCGGATATCGAAGTGCCGCATGATGTTGAAATCATCAACCCGGATCACGTGTTGGCGCATCTGCACGCCGGTGGCAAGCTCGACATGGAAATCAAAGTCGAGAAGGGTCGTGGTTATGTGCCCGCCAACCAGCGCAAGCAGGCTGAAGAGCACAAGGTCATCGGTCACCTGATGCTGGATGCCAGCTTCAGCCCGGTCCGCCGCGTTGCCTACTCGGTGGACGCTGCCCGTGTGGAACAGCGTACTGACCTCGATAAACTGGTCATGGACATCGAAACCAATGGCGTTATCGATTCGGAAGAAGCCGTGCGCATCGCCGCCCGTATTCTCATCGATCAGATGTCGCTGTTTGCTGATCTGGAAGGCACCACGAACGGTGCCGACGGTGGCAAGTCGGCTCCGGTAGACCCTGTCCTGCTCAAGCCGGTCGACGATCTGGAACTGACGGTGCGTTCGGCCAACTGCCTCAAGGCCGAGAACATCTACTACATCGGCGATCTCATTCAGCGTACCGAAAACGAGCTGCTCAAGACCCCGAACCTGGGTCGCAAGTCGCTCAATGAAATCAAGGATGTGCTCGCTTCGCGCGGTCTCACCCTGGGTATGCGCCTCGACAACTGGCCACCGGCTGGTCTCGAGCGTAACTGATCGCCGGATTAACGAAAGGAACTCATCATGCGTCACCGTCACGGTCTTCGCAAACTGAACCGCACTAGCAGCCATCGTCTGGCCATGCTGCGCAACCTGACCAACGCCCTGCTGCGTCACGAAGCCATCCGCACCACCGTGCCGAAGGCCAAGGAACTGCGTCGCGTCGTCGAACCGATCATCACGCTGGCCAAAGAGCCGACCGTGGCTAATCGCCGCCTCGCCTTTGCCCGTCTGCGTGATCGCGAAATGGTCGTTAAGCTCTTCAACGAGCTGGGTCCGCGCTACCAGGCACGTAACGGCGGTTACACCCGCATCCTCAAGGCCGGCTTCCGCCCGGGCGACAATGCACCGATCGCCTATATGGAACTGGTGGATCGTCCGGAAGTGACTGAAGCGGTTGAAACAGAAGTAGCTGCCTAACCACAAGTTAGAACAGTGCTTAACAAAAAACCCAGCCTAGGCTGGGTTTTTTGTTGGATGATTCAAAGCCTATTTGACGGCGTTCTTGGCGGCTAGGCCAAGGAAGAACAGACTCCAGCCTTGCAGCAGTAATTCGATACCAATCAGCATTCCCGGCACCCACACGCTGTTATCCGGCCAGCCGGCCAGGATCAGTCCACCCAGAAGAATGGACAGCGCGGCTGAAAGTAAAGGCATGAACCAGCCGCTGAACTCGGTATGCTGAAACGCGGTGATCAGACGCAAGACCCCGGTCGCCATAAAAAGTGTGGCCATATAGAGTGTCACCCCTTCCAGAGCCGCGGCGGGTGCGACCCAGACAATCACGCCAATCGCGACATAGATGAGGGCAAAAAGCATCTGAATAGTAACCGACTTCCAGCCCTTGGCTTGCAGGGCATGCAGCGCCTGCATGATGCCCCCCGCCAGGGCAAAGCCCCCCATCAGGCTAATGGAAGCGATGGAAAAGAAAGCCTCGGCGAAGACACCGATAGCGCCAAGGATGATCATGAGCAGACCCATCCAGATCAGGGTGCCGGGGCGGTGGGCGACGGCGCCGAGAATCTTGGCCTGGGTGTCGGTCAGTTGAGACGTAATAAGAGACATGGGTTATTCCTGTGAACGAAACGCAGACCGTATTTTACGTGTGTGCTGTTTGTATGGGATGACAAATTTGCGACAGAACTATTCAGCCTCTCGATCCTGCTGCTGGAGTGCCCACATCTGGGCATAAACACCGTTTGCCGACAGAAGCGCAGCATGCTTACCACGCTCAACGATATGGCCGGCATCGAGAACAATGATCTCATCGGCATTCATCACCGTCGATAAACGGTGTGCGATGATCAGTGTCGTACGGCCGCGTGCCGCGACCTCCATGCTGCTCTGGATAGCCTTTTCTGTTTTGGAGTCCAGTGCAGAGGTGGCCTCGTCAAAGACCAGAATGGGTGGGTTTTTCAAAAGTGCACGGGCAATAGCGACGCGCTGCTTTTCGCCACCGGAGAGCTTAAGTCCCCGCTCACCCACACGGCTATCATAGCCGTCCGGCAGGGTCTCCACAAAGTCATGCAGGTGCGCAGCTTTAGCGGCGGCGATCACCTGTTCACGACTTGCCGAGGGATTGCCGTAGAGAATGTTGTAGTAGAGCGACTCGTTAAACAGCACGGTATCCTGCGGCACGATGGCGATCCCGCTGCGGAGGCTGTCCTGGGCGATATCGCGTAGATCGATCCCGTTCATCAGAATGCGCCCACCGGTCACGTCATAGAAGCGGTAGATCAGTCGTGCCAAAGTTGATTTGCCAGCACCGGAATGACCCACGGCCGCCACAGTATGTCCTGCGGGGATCTCGAAGGAGACATTGCTGAGGATTGGCCGCGACGGTTCGTAGGCAAAATCCACCCGGTCAAAGTGCACGCTGATGGGAGCAGGCGGTAGAGGTCGCGCGTCGGGAGCATCTATAATCTCCCGAGCCTTGTTCAGCAGCCCGAACATCCGCTCGATATCGGTCAGGGCCTGACGGATCTCGCGGTACACCACCCCAAAGAAATTGAGCGGCATATAGAGCTGGATCAGGAAGGCATTGACCAGCACCAGGTCACCCACCGTCATCGTGCCGGCGACTACCCCGTTGGCGGCATGCCACATCATGGCTACGAGACCGGTCACAATGATCAGCTGCTGCCCCATATTCAACACGGTGAGTGTCATCTGGCTGCGCACCGAAGCATCTTCCCAGCGACGCATGGCCTCATCGTAGCGGTTGAGCTCGTAGGCTTCGTTGTTGAAGTACTTCACCGTTTCGTAATTCAACAGACTATCAATCGCACGCGTATTGGCGGCCGAATCAGCCTCATTAACGGCACGACGGATGTGGATGCGCCAGTTCGAAACGATCACGGTAAAGGCCACGTAGGCCACAATCGAGGCCAAGGTAATCCAGACAAAGACCTGGTCATACTGCACGGCCAGCACGGTCATCACCATCAACAGTTCGATCAGGGTTGGCAGAATCGAATAGAGGGTGTAGCTAATCAGGTTCGAGATCGCCCGGGTGCCACGGTCAATATCGCGAGAGACGCCACCCGTTTGCCGTTCCAGATGAAAGCGCAAAGACAAATTGTGGAGATGTCCAAAGACCGACAGCGCAATACGGCGAATGGCCTGTTGGGTAACACGTACGAAGAGAATTTCACGCAGTTCGGTAAAGCCGGTGCTAGCCAGCCGCATCAGACCGTAAAGCAGGAGCAGCCCCACCGGTAACACCAACGCGGTCTCATGACCGGCACCCAGTTTGTCGATCATGTGCTTGAAAACAATCGGCACATACACACTGGCCATCTTGGCCAGAATCAATGCGCCGAAGGCGGCCAGCATGCGAACCTTATAGGCCCACAACCAGGGGAGCAGCGATTTCAGGGTGTTCCAGACGTGCAGAGGCTCGTTGCTGGCGGAGCCGTAAGTTTTGTTTCCGTGACGCGACATGCGTTTTGACCTGTTTTGAGCGGATGACCTTAAAATAACCCCTGTAGTTTAAATCTTTCTTGCCTTCCGGATCGATAACGCACCATGATTGATACACCCTGCCAGCTTCCAGACCTGACACCTGTGCTCAAGGTTATTCCCATGCCGTCTGATGCAAACCAGTATGGTGACGTCTTTGGTGGCTGGACCATGGGCCACATTGATCTGGCGGGTGCGGTGCTGGGTCACAAGGTGGCCCGGGGACGTATTGCGACAGTCGCCGTCAACACGATGCAGTTTCATCAACCCGTATCGGTGGGTGACATTGTCAGCTTCTTTGCCGAAGTCGAAAAGCGCGGCAGAACGTCAGTGACCATCAAGGTGCAGATGTACGCCGAGCGGCATCCGGCCAACCCGGTCACCGTCAAGGTCACCGAAGCGCTGATTACCTATGTGGCGCTCAATGCCGATGGCAGCAAGCGCGAGCTGCCTGCGGAATAATTAAAGCCCCAGTTCAGCCCACATTGCATCGACCCGTGCCTTAACGGCCGGATCCTGCGTAATCGGCGTGCCCCACTCACGGTTAGTCTCACCAGGCCACTTGTTGGTCGCATCCAGCCCCATCTTGCTCCCAAGGCCGGCCACCGGAGACGCGAAATCCAGGTAATCGATCGGCGTGTTGTCGACCAGCATCGTGTCACGGGTTGCATCCATGCGGGTGGTCATGGCCCAGACCACTTCTTTCCAGTCGCGAATATCCACATCATGGTCGACGACGATGATGAACTTGGTATACATGAACTGACGCAGGAAGCTCCAGACGCCCATCATGATGCGGCGCGCATGTCCGGCATATTGTTTCTTGATGCTTACAATCGCCATCCGGTAAGAGCAGCCCTCGGGTGGCAAATAGAAATCGGTGATTTCGGGAAACTGCTTCTGCAGCAGCGGCACAAAGACTTCGTTGAGCGCCACGCCTAGCATCGCTGGCTCATCGGGCGGCTTGCCCGTATAAGTCGAGTGATAGATCGGCTTCTTGCGCATGGTTATGCGCTCGATCGTAAAGACAGGAAAAGACGCCTGCTCGTTGTAGTAACCGGTGTGGTCGCCGTAGGGCCCCTCGAGCGTCGTTTCCCCGGGGTTCAGCACACCCTCCAGCACAATCTCAGCTGAGGCGGGTACCTGCAATGTTGAACCCAGGCACTTCACGAGCTCGGTCTTTTTGCCACGGAGCAGTCCGGCGAACTGGTATTCCGACAAGGTATCCGGCACCGGGGTGACGGCACCGAGAATCGTGGCCGGGTCACAGCCCAGAACCACAGCCACCGGAAAGGGTTGCCCCGGGTTGGCTAACTGGTGGTCACGGAAATCCAGTGCGCCGCCACGGTGGGCCAGCCAGCGCATCACCACCTGGTTCGGTCCCAGTACCTGTTGCCGGTAGATGCCTAGATTCTGGCGTGTTTTGTTCGGGCCGCGAGTAACAGTCAGGCCCCAGGTAATCAGTGGCGCTACATCGCCGGGCCAGCAGTGCTGGATCGGCAGGCGCGTAATATCAACATCCTTGCCTTCAACCACGACCTCCTGGCAGGGCGCTGACGACACCTGCTTGGGCGACATGGTCAGCACCTGTTTGAGCAGGGGTAGCTTTTCCCAGGCATCCTTGAAGCCCTTGGGCGGTTCCGGTTCCTTGAGCATGGCCAGCACCTGGCCAATCTCCCGGAGCTTGGCCAGCGCCTCGGCATCAGTGGCAACGTTTTGCCCCATGCCCAATGCCACGCGGCGCACCGTACCAAACAGATTGCCCAGCACCGGCGTATCAAAGCCCGTCGGGTTCTCGAACAGGATCGCCGGACCACCCTGGCGCAGTACGCGATCGCAGATCTCGGTCATTTCCAGATTCGGGCTCACCGGAGCAGTCACCCGCTTTAGCTCGCCCATGCGTTCAAGTTGGGCGATGAAGTCACGCAGGTCCTGGTAGTTCATGGTAGTGCCTTAAAAAATTTATCCAGCACGATGCCGGCAAAGATCGCAGCACCGAACCAGTTGTTGTGCATGAATGCGGTAAAGCAGTGGGCGGTATCTCGCTCACGGATCAGGGTGTAGTGGTAGGCGGCAATCAAGGCTGCGGCCAAAAGCCCGACCCAGTAAGGCCATTCCAGATGGAGGCTCAGGCCAACGCCCGCCATAATCGCCAGCGTCAGCCCGTAGCACAGCATCACGGCAGCCACATCAAAACGGCCAAAGGTGATCGCCGAGGTCTTGATGCCAATCTTTAGATCATCCGGTCGGTCGACCATGGCGTACTCGGTATCGTAGGCCACGGCCCAGAATACATTCGCTAGCAGCATCCACCAGGCTGCTGCGGGGATGTTGCCGGTGACCGCCGCGAACCCCATCGGAATGCCAAAACCGAAGGCGATGCCCAGATACCCCTGCGGAATCGCCAGAAAACGTTTGGTGAACGGGTAAGAGACCGCCAGAAACACGGCTACTGCCGCCAGAGTAGCCAGCATGGGCGTGATGATAGGCAATACCGTGACAGCAGCCAGCGTGACGAGAACAACAAATACCCCTACAGCCTCGCGCGGGCTTACCCAGCCGGCCACCAGCGGGCGATCTTTGGTGCGAGTCACATGGCCGTCAAATTTGCGGTCGGCCAGATCGTTCACTACACAGCCGGCGGAGCGCATAAAGAAAGTGCCCAGTATGAAAATAACGAGCACATTCAGTGGTGGCATGCCATCAGCAGCAAGCCACAGCGCCCATAGCGTTGGCCAGAGTAGCAGCAGCGTCCCGATCGGGCGGTGGGCCCGCATCAGGCGTAAGTAGCACACCCACTTGGGCGGCATAGTAGAAACTTCGTTAGCGGGGTTGGGCGATACCGTGGTCATCCCCGCATTCTACTGGGCGTTTACTGATCCGGAACGAACTTCAGGACATTCCCGTTGATACAGTAACGCTTGCCCGAAGGCGGTGGACCGTCGTCAAAAACGTGGCCTAGATGGATGCCCGAGCTGGCACTCCGGACCTCGACGCGGCGCATGCCATGGCTATTGTCTTCGTGCAGGGTAATCGAACCGGGAACCGGGTTGAAGAAGCTGGGCCAACCCGTGCCACTGTTGAACTTGGTATCGCTGCGAAATAGCGCCGCGCCCGTAATCGGGTCGACAAAGACACCGGGGCGCTTTTCGTCCAGGTGCGAGCCGGTCCCCGGGTACTCAGTCCCCTGCTCAAACGCAATCTTGCGTTGTTCCGGGGTGAGCAGTTGAAAGCCCAACCAATGCCAGAAACGCTTCTGGTCGCCGTTGTAACCGGTATAACGCGATACTTCCTTCCCTTGTTCAAAGAGCACAATGGTCGGCGTGGCAAAGAGAGGCTTTTCCAGCGACCATCCTGTGGGTGGTTTTGTCTTCAGCGTTTGCACCACGGGCACATCCGATGTCCAGTGCGCCAGAACTTCTTTCTGGAACTGCTTACAGTAGCCACAGTCTGGTGCCTCAAAGACGACCAGTTGTCTCTTCAAGCTCAACGTGTTCCCATCGAGCACTTTGCCAGAAACGCCTGTGGCCGGAGTAGTGGTGCTGCGCTGCTCAGACGTCTTGTTGTCGCCCGGATAGGACACGCCGGTGCCACCGAGGCCACAGTAACCGTTCGGGTTCTTAACCAGGTAATCCTGATGGTAATCTTCGGCAGAGTAGTAAGCTGTAAGTGGTGAAATTTCGGTCGTAATCTTGCCATACCCTGCTGCTGTCAGCGCTTGCTGATAGCTATCTCGGGTTGCTTCGGCCGTTTGCAGTTGCGCGGCCCCCTGGGTATAGATGGCGCTTCGGTAGTTAGACCCAACGTCGTTGCCCTGCCGATCTCCCTGAGTCGGATCATGGCTCTCCCAGAATAGGGCGAGCACCTGCGTCAGCGTTACCTTTTTCGGATCAAAAGTTACTTTGACCACTTCGGCGTGGTTGCGTGCCTGTGACCGGCCAAAACGTCGTGCCTGTTCATGGGCGAGTACGGCGTCATAAGTGCCCGCAACCTCGCCGTTGGCGTAGCCACTCTCAACATCAACAACGCCGGGGAGTGCCGACATCCGTTTTTCGGCACCCCAGAAGCAGCCCATGCCCAGCACGATACTTTCGGTACCTGCCGGGTTATTCAGCACAATCGGGGTTTGTGGCGCAGATTGCTCAGACATCTTCTTGCTCTCCGGTGTGCAGGCAACAATCAGGCTCATGATAAGTGGCAAGAGCCAGCGAATGATAGGGTAGCCCGGGAAATGTGCCATGATTCACTCAGTATTTAAGTTGAATCTCGATACGCTGGTCGCCATTCACCTCAAAGGCACAGGCATCAAACCCGGGCTTGCCAAATACCTGCGGATTATTGGATAAACCGTAGCCTTCCGTTGGAATCATGCCAAAGCGCTTGTTCAAAACGCCGTTGCTGTCCTCATCCTGATACGCAATAACGGCATAACGACCATCCGGGATGTCTTTGAAACGGAGTATGGTACGACCAGCCTGGGCAGGCACGGATTCCACCTGCAGCGCACGGCCGTCTTTCGGGAAACCGTCCGGGCCATTGTAAAGGGCCGCGCGAACCTGTCCCTGGGCATCACGGACAGCGTTGACGACAACCTCAAGGGATCCGCCGGATGCCGCCGTTGGCAAAGCCTGTAGGCCACAGGCAACGAGCGTCACACCGATCCTATGCCAGGCCACGCGCTGCTTTTTGGTGGCTTTTTTCCGTTTCGGACAGTCCTTGCAGCGTGGCTTGCTGTTACAACATTTCTTTCCCATAGAAGCCCCCTTCAACCATCGCGCTAAAGCATCTGATACGCTGGATTCTCGATACGATGCACCGCGGCGAGCAATGCGTCAATGGCCTGGGGGCGGACAAAGCCCGGTCGCCAGGCCAGCGCGACACGGCGTGATGGGATCGGCGATTCGAACGGAATCGCCGAGATGATTTCATGGCTATAGTGTCCCTGAAGTGCACCTTCAGGCAACACCGAAATACCTAGACCGGAAGCCACCATACAACGGATGGTGCCAATCGAGTGCCCAAGCCGGACATCACTCTCGGGCTCGCTCACATGAGGGCAGGCCTCGAGCACCTGATCCCGGAAGCAATTGCCAGCCTTGAGGAGCAACACCTCTTCCTCGGCGATCTCCTCGGAGCGTATGGTCTGCCGCTTTTCCCATGGGTGATGATGTGGCACGACCACGACGAAATTTTCATCATAGATGGGGCGGGTCAAGACCCCAGGTACGTCAAAAGGCAGTGCAACAATGGCCACGTCCACTTCATTATCCTGCAGCATACGCGTCAGATTGGTGGTCATATTCTCTTCAATCAGCAAAGGCATATCCGGTGCAACGGATTTAAGTGCTTGTACCAGTTGCGGCAACAGATAAGGACCAATGGTATGGATCACACCTAAACGTAATGGGCCTTCAAGCGGATTGCGGCCTTCCTGGGCAATCTGCGGGATCTTGCTGGCCTCATCCAGTGTAATCTTCGCCTGTTCTACAACACGCAAACCGACTGCGGTTGGGCTGACAAAGCCTTTGCCGCGTTCAAAAAGATGGACACCGAGTTCATCTTCGAGGCGCGCTATGGCCATACTTAAGGTGGGCTGGCTGACAGAACAGACCTGAGCGGCACGACTAAAGCTCCCCTCACGGGCAAGTGCCACCAAGTACCTCAATTCGCTCAATTTCATGACTTCACTCCATTGCCATCACGATAACGCAGTGCAGCCGAGGCGTGTCATAGAAAGTTTTGATCGGTCATATAGTCAAAACGAATCACGAACCTTGATCTAGATCAAAGAAATAAATCTTAGGTGATGTTACAAATACGCCACGAAATTTGAGAAGGAGTTCTTTCATGAAACGCAAACTATCCCTCCTGCTGTTGTCGGCCGCGCTGGCCGCCATGGTGGGCTGTGGCCAGAAGGCCGATAGCCCGAAAACAGCCGCCCTCGGCAAACCAATGACCGATGAGCCTATTCAACCGATCAATGCTGCCAACGTCACCAATCCCGCTCTGGTTCATCTGGGCATGCAGCTTTACTTTGACCCCCGTTTGTCGAAATCGGGCTTCATTTCGTGTAACTCCTGCCACAACCTGTCCATGGGGGGTACCGATAACCTCAAAACCTCGATTGGTCACAACTGGAATCAGGGTCCGATCAGCGCGCCGACCGTGCTCAACTCCAGCCTGAACGTTGCTCAGTTCTGGGATGGCCGTGCCTCCGATCTCAAGGCGCAGGCCGGTGGCCCGATTGCCAACCCGGGAGAGATGGGCTTTACGCATGAACTGGCTGTGAAGACCCTGTCGACCATTCCGGGTTATGTTGAAGAGTTCAAGAAGGTCTTTGGTACTGACAAGATCACGATTGATGAAGTGACCAAGGCTATTGCTGCGTTTGAAGAAACTCTCGTTACCCCGAACTCGCGCTTTGACCAATGGCTGCGTGGCGACAAAAATGCCATCACCGCCCAGGAGCTGAAGGGTTACGAGCTATTCAAGAATAGCGGTTGCGTTGCTTGTCACAATGGCCCAGCAGTGGGTGGCAACTCGTTCCAGAAGATGGGTGTGGTCGAGCCGTATAAGGGTTCTGCCGATGGACGTGCTGCCGTGACCGGTAAGGATGCCGACCGCTTCAATTACAAGGTGCCGACCCTGCGCAACATTGAACTCACCTATCCGTACTTCCACGATGGTGAAGCCAAGACCCTGTCGCAGGCAGTTGAAACCATGGGACGGATCCAGCTGGGTCGTAACTTCAGCAAGGAAGAGAACGCCGACATCGTTGCCTTCCTGAAGACGCTCACCGGTGATCAGCCGAGCTTCAAGCTGCCGCAGCTGCCGCCGTCAGGTCCGGATACCCCGAGCCCTCAGCCATTCGAAGCCAAGCCGGCCAAGAAGTAAGGTTTAGCACGCAGTAAAACGCGTTTGGCCCACCGTTCGCGGTGGGCCTTTTTTATACCGAAAATACCTAAGCCCCAACGACCATGATTACTGACCGCATTGATGCCATTACCCGCATACCCACTGAGTACCAGAAGGCCGTTTTACCGGCACCCAAAAGCGTCAAAATTGAAATTTCACCCCGTTGTAACTATCGGTGCGGATTCTGTGCCCTCAGAAACCGAGAAGTTCAGCCCAAGTGGGATATGAATCTTGACCTATTCAAACGCATTACCAAAGAAATGCGTGAAGCGGGCGTTGAAGAAATTGGTGTGTTCTATCTGGGTGAATCCTTCATGGCGCCCAACCTGCTCGTCGACTGCATCCGCTATCTCAAGCAGGAGATCGGTATGCCCTATGTCTTTTTAACCTCTAACGCATCGATGGCCTTCCCCGAAGCGGTCGAGGCCTGCATGAAGGCAGGACTTGATTCGCTCAAGTGGTCGTGCAACGCCGCGGATGAGCAGCAATTCGAGGAGATCATGGGCGTGTCCGCCAAGCTCTTCCACCGTGCCTACGACAACGTCCGGGCCGCCTGGGAGATCCGCGAAGCGGGGGGTTATAAAACCGGCCTTTTCGCCTCATCCATCAAATATGACGGGGAGCAGTTCGCCAAGATGGAAGCGCTCATTGCAGACAAGGTGACGCCCTATGTCGACGAACATTACTGGCTACCTCTTTATTCCATGGGTGCTTTTGCGACCCAGCGTGAAGAAGAACTGGGCTACCGTCCAACGGCGGGTAATCAGGGCCGGCTCGGGCAACTTCGCGAGCCTTTGCCCTGCTGGTCGGCCTTTACCGAAGGTCATGTGACGGCCGAAGGAAGACTATCCGCTTGCTGTTTTGATGCCACCGCTAACTGGACGATGGGCGACCTGAATCAGCAGTCCTTCATGGAGGCCTGGAACTCGGCTCCCTTCGTCAAGCTTCGTGAGGCGCATCTTCGGCGGGATGTCTCCGGCACGGTTTGCGAGTCCTGTATTGCCTATTGACTTGTTGACAACAATTCTCATTCGTATATAGTGGGTCCCATGATGTTCAGGCAATGGAACCACCATGTACGTATGTATCTGTAATGCCGTCACCGAAAAGCAGGTGCATCAGGCCATTGATGCCGGTGCCGTCACTGTAGAAGACCTGCACCGCCTACTAGCGGTGGGGAGCCAGTGCGGTAGCTGCCGGGATTGCGCACGCCAGTGCCTGAATGAAAAAACGGCAACCACCGGGGGGCGGTTGCCGTTTGGCGGTGCGGTGGCCTATTCCGTGTGAATCCACCTAGCCTGGGCCGGCGTCAATCCCCGTCGCCGATCTTTGTTTGCAGATAGTTCGGCAAACTGACCGAAGCAATCAGCGACTGTTGGGTTTCCAGCCAGTCAATAGCGGCCTCGCTGGTTTCCAGCAGATCTTCCAGTAACTCGCGGCTCACAAAATCCTGTTCTGCTTCGCACAGCGTAATGCCTTCCACCAGGAGTGGTCTGTGTCGTGTTTGCTCTAGGGTTAGATCGCATTGCAGGCACTCTGCCGGGCTTTCGCCAATATGGAGTTTGCCCAGCTGTTGCAGGTTAGGCAGACCCTCCAGAAAGAGGATGCGCTCGATGAGTTCGTCGGCTTCCTTCATCACCCGAATCGACTGCTTGTAACGGTATTCGTTGAGCTGCTCAAACCCCCAGTTGCCAAACATTCGGGCATGGAGAAAATACTGATTGATGGCGGTCAGTTCGCTGGTCAGCACCTTGTTGAGCATCTGGATAACGTGTGCATTGCCTTTCATCATGAACCTCAGGCCTGATCCGCTGGTTCGGTACCAATCTGGCTTTGTAAGTAATTCTGCAGACCGGTCAATTCGATAAGGCGTAATTGCTTTTCCAGAAAGTAGGCGTGATCCGTCTCGGTATCATCGAGCTGAACGCATAGCATATCGCGTGTCACGTAATCCTGAGCCTGTTCGCACTGGGCAATCGCCGCTTTCAGGTGCTGGTCAACGCTGTACTCTAACGCCAGGTCGGCCTTCAGCATTTCAGGGACCGTCTTGCCCACCTGAAGCGGATCACGCTTGCTGAGATCCGGTATGCCTTCAAGAAACAGGATCCGCTGAATGAGTGCGCGGGCGTGTTGGCGCTCGTGGTCTGACTCATGCAGAGACTTCTCAGCCAGAACGTTCAGACCCATATCGGCATACATTTCGCCGTGAGCCAGATATTGGTCAACCGCGGTTAATTCGCCAGCCAGGAGCTGGTTCAAGGTCGCGATAATTTGCGTGTTTCCTTGCATGATCAATGCCTTCTGGAAATAGAACTGATCACAGTATAAGCCGATGCTCGGATGATGGCGACCGAATTCATAGTGCGTATCCGCCACCCACTGGCCAGGTACTGACCGGGTAGGTGCAAATACAGCACCGTTGCAAAGATGCAACATAAATAACAATCATTGTCATTTAGTATTGAGAACGTATCTCATTCATGATATTGTGCAACGCATGAATATGGCTTTCTTCCAGCATCCAGAACAGGGCGGTGTCCGCAAGACCACGCTCTGGGTCTCGGTCGCCCACGTTGCGGCATTCCTACTCATTGGTTTCTGGGCAGTGCTTTTTGCTTCGCACCCGGAGCCCATCGTCATGATGGCAGAGATGGTGGATCGGGAGTCGTCTGCCTTGGTGCAGACCATCAAGAACCAGGCTGTCCGGGATCAACGTAAGGAAAAGAAAGAAAAAATCGTTACCAAGGAAAAAGCGATTGCCCAGGAGCAGGCTTCAACCAAAACAGTCGATGGTGACCCGGCGGCGGCGCCAGTGCATATGCCGGATGCCAGCGCCTCGGATCTGCATAACCCCAAACCGCACTATCCACCGGTCAGCCGCAGCAAAGGCGAGCAGGGTACGGTATTCCTCAAAGTCTGCGTCGCGGCGACAGGCGCCGTCGAATCGGTCCAGGTCGCCAAGAGCTCAGGATTCTCCCGACTTGATCGGTCGGCCGGTGACACCGTGGAGCGTTGGCGCTTTCATCCGGCACGCAAGGGCGGCCAGCCCGTCCCTATGTGTTACCAACTTCCGATCCGGTTCTCGCTGGATCAACCCTGATCTTCAATAACATTTCCTAGAAAAGGTGTACCAACATGAATGAACAATTGGGTTTATTCCACATGCTTCAATCCGGGGGGGTTGTCATCCTGATGACGGCCATTGCCCTGCTGGTGATGTCGATCATTTCCTGGACGGTCATCATCGTTAAGGGGTTGGGTGTGCAGCGTGCCAAGAAACAGGCCGCCGCACTACAGAACTTCTGGCACAGCACCGACCTGGAGCACGGGCTCAAAGCACTCGATAACGAACCGGGGCACGCAAACCCCTTCAAACAGCTCGCGATGGAAGGCCAGAGCGCCATGCAGCATCATCGCCACAGCGACAAACAGTTGCATGACACCCTGGATCTCAGTGACTGGATGACGGGTAGCCTGAGCAATGCCATTGACGACGCCAAAGACAAGCTGAGTTATGGCCTGGCCTTGTTGGCTTCAATCGGATCGACGGCACCATTTGTGGGCCTGTTTGGTACCGTCTGGGGGATCTACCACGCGTTGCTCACTATCAGCGATGCCGGTAGCGCCGGTTTGGACAAAGTGGCTGGTCCGGTTGGCGAGGCGCTGGTCATGACAGCCTTTGGTTTGGCCGTCGCGATTCCCGCCGTGCTGGGCTATAACGCCCTGGTGCGCGGCAATGCCTTCATTGTTGGCAAGCTCAACCGTTTTGCCTACGACCTGCATGCTTATTTTGTGACTGGCACCCGGGTCGAGCGTCCGCAGGTGGTGCGCCGTATGGGTCAGCAGGGCTAAACATCATGGCATTTGGAACCCTCGACAACAACGACAGCGCCGTCATGAGCGAAATCAACATGACGCCGCTGGTCGATGTCATGCTGGTCTTGCTCATTATCTTTATCGTCACAGTACCCGTGATGAAGCACTCGCTGGAAATCGATCTGCCCAAGGTCTCAACTGCCCCGCAACTCGACAAACCCGACGTCGTCAAACTCAGTGTCGATGCCAAGGGTGGCTACAAAATCAATGGCGCCCCCGTAAGCGATGAGGCCTTGAAAAAGGAACTGGATGAAATGGCCACGCATCACCCGCAGCCCGTCATGCACATTTATGGTGACAAGCAGGTGGCCTACGAACGGGTAATCAACGTCATGGGTATGGCCAACAAAGCAGGTATTGAAAAGGTCGGCTTTGTAACAGATCCGGGTAAATGAGCGTGACAACCAAGCCTACTCAACCCAAAAGGCAAAGCCTTGCGCCGCGACTGATTCAGGTCGCGGCACCGGGCCAACCGGCTGATGACAAGCCAGCCAATAGTGCGCCCCGCGTTCGTAGGGTTAATAGCCGGACATTATTGGGTGATGAGAACAGCCTGGTGATCGATCATGAAGGCGTGGCTTACATATTGCGGGCAACGCGCCTTGGCAAACTGATCCTGACGAAATGAGCAAACTGATGAACGAATCTCTTAAAACCCGTTCGACCCTGGTGTTACTCATGGCAGCCAGTTTTATGGCCGGTTGTTCACACACCGGTGCGGTGCATCACGCCAACATGTACATGACCAACCCCGATGCGGACGTAGAAAACGAAGAACTGATGCAGGAAACGAATATGACGAGTATTCGCTAATGAAATGGATGCTCCCATTGTTCTGTAGTGCTTTATTTGCCTGCAGTACAACAGGAGCGGTCATGGTGGCGCCCTACCAGAATGCCCTCATTAAGGCAGAGCCCACCACGGTAGACCGGCAATTGATGGAAGAGCAGAACGCCACCACATTGCCAGACGCCCTAAAGAACGTGCCCAGCGTCACCCGATAAGACTGCCAGCCGTTCTAAACCGACAATTTGTTGTAGCAAGCCGTACAGAGGCCCCCATGCCTCCGCGATGCAGCCAGCCAAATAAAACTCGCCCATTGGCGAGCCTTTGATATGGAGCATCGTATGAAACACAGGCAGCAACACAAAAAAAAGCATCGTGATCAGCCTTCCCAAGCCTCCGCAACACAGCGACTCCCTACGATTGGCGCCACGATTGCCGCGCTCATGGTAACGCCGCTCACCGCCTTGGGGCAAAGCCAGGAGGAAATGCAGACTATGAAAGAAGTCCAGGTGCGGGCGCAGGCCGACGGACTGGAGATTAACCGCTACACAGTGAAGACGACCAAGTCGGGCAAATTCGAACAGGATGTGGCAGAAGTGCCTCAGGCGATCACCATCGTGCCCGACACGTTGATGCAGGATCAGAATGCAACAACGCTGGAAGAAGCCATGAAGAACGTGCCCAGCGTCACCTTCAACTCGGGCGAAGGCGGCCGGGTCGGTGACAACATCAATATCCGGGGTTTCTACACCTTTGGCGACATGTACATCGATGGCATCCGCGATACCGCCCAGTACAACCGAGATACCTTTAACGATGGCGCCATCGAAGTGCTGCGCGGTTCGGCCTCCATGTTGTTTGGCCGTGGCCAGGCAGGTGGGGTGATCAACCAGGTCTGGAAGAAGCCTTTCCTGGATAACAAAAGCAACGTCACGGTCATTGGCGGTAACTACGATTATTTCCGGAGTACCGTCGATCTTAACTTTGTGCTCAATCGTGAACAGAGTTCCGCCTTCCGGATCAATGCGGTTGTCCAGGATTCGGCCAGCTCCAGAAACTACGTGAGTAACCACACGCAGGGTGTGGCACCAACCTACTCCTGGGGGATTGGTACCTACAACCAGATTGATGTCAGCTACTACTACCTTAATACCAAGCTGGTACCAGACTACGGGATTGGCTTTAACAACGTCAGTAAAAATCCGGTGGATGTCCCGGGGTCAACCTTTAGTGGTACAACTCAGGATGAAGAGAACAACCGTACACAGATGGGGACGCTGACCCAAAACTACAGTTTTGATAAAGATACGTCGCTGGTCACTAAGCTGCGTTATTCGAATTATGTGCGTTCTCTCTGGGTCAATAAGGGTCGCGGTCAGACGGAAGGCAGTTCGAATTATCTTGCCGCCAATCCTTATCCGGTGCAAACATTGTCACTGGCCCCGGCGCGCGGTGCGACTGAAGAAACGCTGGCCTTTCAGTCCGACTTCAATAAAACCGCTAACTGGCTGGGTATGGGGCACACCGTCATGGCCGGTGTGGAGTATTACCGCGAAAGCCTGAATCGTTACAACTATCGGAGCGACAACTGCCAGCCGGGTGGGGCAACCACAACTGACCCGGCCAACTGGGGCGTGCGTAACAACCAGATCCAAAGAGATTTCTGTACCTATGGTTACGGCAACCTGAACAAAAATCCCACATCGGTATTTACCTACCAAGCCGATTCCTATGCCTTATACGGCCAGGACATGATCGAGCTCACCCGTGGGCTCAAATTGCTGGGTGGCATCCGTCAGGATTGGCTAAATGCCACCTATAACCAGCCCAACAGTACCGCGACAAATGCTCTCAAGAATCAGGGTCTAGCATTTGATAACCCCAGCTACCGAGCCGGTCTCCTCTTTGAGCCCACACCAAACGCCGGTACGGTGTATCTGTCCTGGAGTGATTCGTTCAGCCCTACGGCAGATCTTTATCAAACCTCGGCTACCAATGGCCAGCAGCTGCCAGCAGAAACCAGTGAACTGATTGAGCTGGGCTGGAAGGGCGATGTGAATGATCTGGGCCTCTCATTCCGGGCGACCGCTTACCACCAGGTCAAGAACTACGAACGAGAGACCGACCTGGAAGCCTCCAGTGGTTTGCGATCAACCCGGCGTCACACCGATGGTCTGGAATTCGAGCTCACAGGGAGCCTCACAGAGAAATGGGATATCTTCAGCGGCCTGGGTCTGATGGATTCACGGATTGATCAGCCAGCTAACCCGGCAGCCACTCAATTAATTGGTCAGGCGCCTTCCAACTCGACGCCATATACGTATAACGTGTGGACCACCTACAAACTGCCCTATGGCTGGAAAGTCGGCGGTGGGGTTTTTGGTATGGGTCGCCGTTACGCCTACGGCATGGGTCAGGGCTATAACGCCAACTTCACACCCAACTGGGTGCCGGCACAGGCGCAGGTCGATGGCATGATTGAATACGACACCAAGCAATACAAGCTGATTCTGAACGGCTACAACCTGTTTGATACAACGAACTATGTTTCGGTGTACCAGAATGGGGGATTTGCCGTGCCCGGAACCTACCCGGCCTTCCAGTTGCAGGCTATTTATAAGTTCTAACTCACCAAAGGACGCCATCATGCTTTTACAAATTCCGCAGGTGCTCACCAAGCAACAAGTGAGAGAAATCCGTCAGATCATCGACGCGGCGGACTGGGCAGATGGGGTCATCACCGCCGGGAGCCAATCGGCCAAGGCGAAAAACAATACGCAGCTGCCCGAAGATGGTGACGCCTGTAAAAAGGCGCGCACCATTGTGCTGCATGCGTTGGCGACGAATGATCTTTTCCTTACAGGTGCGCTGCCTAAGCGGATCTACCCACCGCTTTTTAACCGATATACCGGTCAGAAAAACGCCTTTGGTAATCACATTGATAACTCGGTACGTACGCATGCGGCCACGGGTCGCCATGTGCGGACTGACGTGTCGTGCACCTTATTCCTGACGGAGCCCGAGGATTACGAAGGCGGTGAGCTGGTCATCGAAGACACCTTTGGTTGCCAGAAAATCAAATTCGCTGCGGGCGATATGGTGCTGTACCCCAGTTCATCGGTGCATCGGGTTGAACCGGTCACGCGCGGCGCACGCATCTCCTGTTTTTTCTGGACGGAGAGCATGGTGCGCTCTGATGAACAACGTCGCCTGTTGTACGACCTGGATATGTCGATTATCGAGCTGCGTAAGGCGCATGGCGAAACCGATGAGGCCATTCGCCTGACCGGCGTGTATCACAACCTCTTGCGCATGTGGGCTGATGTCTAAACTCATCAAACAGGTTTTTGTAGCACTCTGTCTGACCAGTAGTTCATGGTCTTTTGCCTCGGAACGGCCAGACTATTCGGCCTACCGACGCAGTTTTTTTATTCCCTTTACCCCAGACAGCAGTTACGAAGAACACCTCAAAGTCCGAGTCCGTATCAATGGCGGCCCGGTGGTTGATATGCTGCTCGATACCGGTACGAGCGCCACCCTTATCAGTCAGGATCTGGTAGCGGGCTATGACCGCCAAGGACCTAATGGCGCCACGGAGATTTTTGAAACCGGGCAGATCAGCCGCGGCACCGTGAGCCTTTTGCGGGTTGAGTTTGTTGATGCCGTAGGCGAAGGGCTGGTGAGCGAGCAACCTGCGGTAAGTACGCTCACCGGGCTTGTGGTGAGTGATGTGTTTTGCGCACCGGATGCCGAGCTTGCCAAGGCTTGTATTCCTGGTCCGGCAGATCAACGTATTCGCCGCATGGGTATCGGGTTTGGCGCACGGGATGGCATTGCTATCTTCAACCTGCCGCAAATCAGGCAGGGTCTGATTCGGGCGGCGTATGTGCTCGAGCCGGATGGTATCCGCGTTGGCTTAACGGATACGTTGAACACAAAACCCTTCAGTATGCTCAAGTTAGAGAAGGCACAGGTGCCCGATCTGCAACCCAACCTTTGGGATTACCCGCGGGCAGAAATCACCGTCAATGTCGTCGACGCAGATGTGCCTTATATTGTGAATGGGCATTTCCTTATGGATACTGGGATTCGTTCAACCCTGGCAGGGATCTCCGGTGCACCCAGACACGGAAAGATCCCCGATGGTACGGAGGTCTTTATTAGCCCGCGATGGTTGGAAGGGAGCGGTCCCCAGATTCACTGGATTGAGGGCAACGGACCCGCTACGCCGTTGCCGCGCGCACATTGGACGAAGATTTTTGAGGATGTTGGTAGTGGTTATGGTGATTCGTTCATTAATACCGGCATACGTCCTTTGAGCAATTACCGAACGCTCTATGATGCCGAGGGAGGATACTGGGGTTTGGCACCGATCGATAGCCAGAAAGTTGACGCTGTGCACGAAAGCCGAGACACTCGGGGTCGTTAAATGGCGCAAGCCCATCGGAGCGACTGAATGAATCCCAAATACCTCTCGCTGGTCATGGTCATAACCTTGGTGGGCTGTGCGGGCTCACTGACCGTGAACTCGATACCTCAAGGCGCCCTGATTAGCAGCAATCAGCAGGCCTTAGGAGAATCACCCGTGGTGATTGAGCTGACCAAGGATTCAGTCCGGGGTTTTGCGCAGAATGCGGCTGGTTGTTATCTCGCGCCTGGGTTTACGGCGCAGTGGGCCAGCGGTGCCACAGCGAGTGCGCCAGACGGCACCCCGCTCTGCCAGGGGCTAGATGGTGACTACAGCATCAATATTCCCCGTCCGGCCAAAGCGCCGGGCCTCGATCAAGATCTGAAAGTAGCCAACCAGCGAGAGAACGTGCTCGCTCAGCAACAGCAGGCTCAGGCGATTAATAATGTTGCCGACGCCATTGAGCTGAACTCGATGGATGTCCCCGGTATGGGTTATGGCCCCTATGGCTATGGCGGCTGGGGCTACTGACCTTGCGGTAATTTGATCTGCGTCAAAAACCACTGGGGCAAAATCCCTTGCCGTTCAATGACTTGTTCGAGATAATACGCGAACTTATGTCCAAGAGCTTCCGGCTTCCGCTGCCAATCTCTGCCCACCAGCGCCTCAAGTTGAAAATGAGCCGCTGGCTTTTGGCATTGGTGCTTTGCTGGCAGGCGCTGGTGATGTTCATGCCGGTAGCCCAGGCCAAAGCCGCTGCAGGCGATGGCAGTTGGGAGACCATCTGTACCATGCAGGGCAGCAGCAAGGTCTGGGTCGCTGGCGACGATGCCAATACCGACCATGAAAAGCCCAATGGCGGCCATTGCCCACTCTGTCTGATGAGCCAGACCGGTATGGCGCCACCTCCCGTGTTCAACTTCAAGATGCACCAGAGCGCTGGTGCCGAAGTTGGCCAACTGGTCTTCACGACCGCTTACCTCACCCGGGCGTGGTCTGAACCCGCCACCGGGCCTCCCGCACAACTCTGATCTGAACTGAGGTGCCGGTCTTAGGGCCGGCCAATGGTGTCTGCGCGCGTCTGATCCACGCGGCAGGGCACCGCGTCTGATTGGAGTTATCATGAAATCCAGAAGTACTATTGTTCGCAAGCCAAGTCACCCACTTGCGCTTGCGATGAGCCTTGCGTTTATTCAAGCCCCGGTCTGGGCTCAGGATTCGACCACCGAGCCGGTGAATGTTGATGTGACTGCCACCCGTTTTGATGCCGATGCCGTCGTTGCGGGTAAAGAGCTCGATATTCAAAAAGCGGCGAACGTCGATACCGCCACCCTGATGACCAATGTCTCGGGTGTGGCCTTCCAGGTCGGTGGTGCTGTTTCGAGCATTCCGGTCATTCGTGGTCTGGCAGATCAGCGGATTAATGTGCTGGTGGATGGGGTGGATGCCGTACCCGCTTGCCCGAATCATATGAACACGCCGTTATCGTATATTGATCCTTCTAGCGTCAAGAGTCTGACGGTATACAAAAGTTACAAGCCAGTGAGTATTGGACTCAACAGTATTGGCGGCGCCATTGTCGCCAGTACGGGAGAACCGACCTTCTCGGCAGACGGTAAGCCCATGATTACCGGTAACGTGGGTGGTTTCTACAACACAAATAACAACAATATTGGCGCCAACCTCAGCGTCACTGCGGCGACCGATTGGATCAGTGTGAACTACACCGGCTCAACGTCGTCTGCCAATAACTATACGGCAGCCAAAGCATTCCATAGCGGCCAGCAAACCACGGGTACGACCAGCGGTAATCAGGTCTTGCCAGGAAACATGGTGGGTTCGACGGCGTATGAATCAACCAACCAGGCAGTTGCGCTCGCTTTGAAGCATGACAAGCATACAGTCCAGCTCAAATACAGCTGGCAGGATATTCCGTACGAAAATTATCCGAATCAAAGGATGGATCTCACGGGCAACCAGCAACAAAAATTTAACCTTCGTTACTGGGGTGGCTATGACTGGGGCAAGCTCGAAGCACAGGCTTATTACGAGCAGCTGAATCACCAGATGAATTTTGGCCCCAACAAGCAGTATGACTACGGTAATAACACAACCGGTATGCCGATGAACACCAACAGTAATACGACTGGGGTGAAGGTCAAGGGAGACATTAACATTGCTGCCGCATCGTTGCTACGCACGGGCGCCGAGTGGCAGCGCTATTACCTAAATGACTGGTGGCCACCATCAGGTACCTCCGGCGGTATGACGCCCTATACGTTTCAGAATGTGAATGGTGGTTTGCAACAGATGTCATCCGTATTCGGCGAGTGGGAACAGAAGTTCTCCCAAGATCTCAAGTCCGAACTGGGTGTCCGTTATACCCTGGTGAATTCATCGACGGGCAATGTGCACGGCTATAACCTGGGGTACGCACCAACGTCACAGGCGGGCGGTACCGCTGGGTCGAATACAACGACCGGTTACGCAATGCCCATGATGGGTTGTGCTCCGGGAACCGGGATGTGTAACGAAACAACGGATGCCGCAGCTTTCAACAACGGCAGCCGTAGCGCCACCTTTAATGATGTTGATGTGGTACTAACAACCAGCTATAAGCATAGCGACAAGCAGGACATGCAGTTAGGGCTGGCGCGCCAGGTGCGGGCACCTAATCTGTATGAGTTGTATAGCTGGTCGGCCTGGAATATGGCAGCCATCATGAACAACTACGTCGGGGATGGTAATGGCTACCTCGGCAATCCAAACCTCAAGCCGGAAACAGCTTATACGGCATCAGCCGTGTATGACCTCCACACCACGGAGCGGGAGTGGATGGTCAAGGCGTCGCCCTTCTATTCGTATGTGCAGAATTACATTGATGCCATGCAATGGACAGGCAATGCTGCGCAAGGCCGTCAATTGCCCGCGAGCTCCCCGCTCTTAAATCAGTTCGTGACCTTGCAGTACGTTAACCAGAATGCCAACCTTGCCGGTATTGATCTGGATGGCCAGATGCCTATTGCTAAGACAGATTTTGGACGATTTAGTGCACAGGGTTTGTTTAACTGGACGTACGGCAAAAACCTGGTGACGGGTTATGGCCTTTATAACGTGATGCCCGTCAACGGCAAGGTGAACTTCACGCATCAGTATGGCGGGTGGGATAACCAGATTCAGTTGATTGCGGTAGCCAATAAAAATAACTTCCTGTCTGTGGAGCGGAACGAGATTCCAACACCGGGGTATTTCCTCACCAACTTGAAAGCCAGTTATTCATGGTCGAAGGTACGGGTCGATGCAGGCATCAACAACTTGTTTAACACGATGTATTACCAGCCACTGGGAGGCGCCTACCTAGGCCAGGGGCGCACGATGACGATGAATCCCTCGGCTGCGCAGGGTGGACCGCAGTGGGGAACCCCCGTGCCTGGCATGGGCATTTCGTACTACACCGCCTTTAACTATCAGTTTTAAGGAGAAACATCATGGCACGTACTAGTCGACAATCGCATCTCGGGCCTGAGTCTCTCAAGGCCATGCGTCAGCAACTTGGGCGCAATCAACGTGACTTCTGGTCAATGTTTGGGGTGTCGCAACCGGTAGGCTCACGCTTTGAAAAAGACCTGATGCCATCGGTGCCGGTAGCGATGCTGGTCTGGTTGCGAACGCATCATAAGCTCTCAGACCACGACCTCACTGACGCATTAGAGGCCTTGGGGGTCATACCCAAGGCTGCCAACCAGAATCAATTGGCAGCCTGAATCAGGTAATACAACGCGTTGGGTTTAGAGGTGGCTCTGAACCCAGCGCACAATGTCGTTTGCGCCCATGGCGCCAGCCTGACGGGCGATTTCTTTGCCGCCTTTGAACAGGGCTAGCGTAGGGATGCTGCGGATCCCATATTGGGCGCCGAGCATCTGTTCGGCCTCGGTATCGACCTTGGCTAATCGTACTTGGGGTTCGAGCATGCTAGCGGCCTGCTCGAATTGAGGGGCCATCATCTTGCACGGGCCGCACCACGGCGCCCAGAAATCCACCAGCACCGGGATATCGTTGCGGCTAATGGCCCTAGCAAATGTCTGTTGAGTCAGTGCAACAGGATGGCCATCAAACAGGGCTTTGGCACACTTGCCACAGACGGGGTTTTCAGAAAGACGGCTTTGAGGCACGCGGTTGACGGCATCGCAATGCGGGCAGACGATGTGCAGACTTTCTTGCATGGCAGGCTCCATAACTTGATCAAGTTATATATTGAACCGCTGCCGTAAAAAATCAACCCCGCCTGCGCGGGGTTGATCTGGTTCTGAATCAAGCCTTAGTGAATTAGTGACCCATATGGGCCGCTTTATCCTTGATCTTGGCCTGAACGGTGACCTCGCCGGCCTTCTCGAATTTGAGTTTGATCGGCAGTGTTTCGCCTGCGGCAAGCGGGCGGGTCAGATTGATCAGCATCACATGGTAACCGCCCGGTTTCAGTTTGAGTTCCCCATTAGCGGGTACGTCCATCGATGGCACCTGAGCCATGATCATTTTGCCGTCAGCCATTGTCATGGTGTGGAGTTCTGTTGCCTTGGCGCAGTCACAGTTAGCGGAGATCAGCTTGTCGGCGCCCCCTTTGTTTTTGACTTCCATGAAGGCGGCTGATACCTGGCCTGGTTGGCCGGTGCGTGCCCAGACATCATCAATGCTGAGGTTGCCGATTTTGGCATCAGCCGCATAGACAGAAGCGGCAGCACAAAGGGCAGCCGTTGCAATGGTGAAATGACGGATCATGATCTTCTCCTTTAAAAATATAGCCACAGAGCCAGAGTTCATCACTTGATTTTACGGGTTCATCCGCATGCTGAAATAAATTAAGGCGAATAATGAGCGGACTTATTTAGACAGAATAATTCCGTTGCATATTTGCTACGGTTGCCGTGAGTACACCCCAAAGCGCCAACATCCAGACGATGAGGGGTCCGCTCGGAAGGTCAAAAAGCGCTGAGCCAATTAAGCCGCTGGCATAGGCAATAGCGGCCATACTCATGGCAAATACCAGGCGTTTTTTACCGGAGGTGATGCGCACGGTCGCCAGTGCCGGAATGATCAGTGTGGCAAACACTAGATATACCCCGACGAGCTGGACGGATAGCGTAATCGCCACCGCAAATAAAGCGTAGAACATCTGGCGGTTCTGGCGCAAGACCCAGAGTGCCAGAAGCAACGCCCCCGTTAGTGCGCCGCTTGTGATGAGTTGCTCACGCGATACCCAGAGAATCTGGCCAGAGAGTAGGTCAGTCATGTGCTCACCGGCATGCGGATCACCCGCCAGGACCAGAATGCCAGCCGTGGCGGCTAAGACAAATAGTGAGCCAATGATGGGTTCCTGATAGCGCTGACTGAGGTGCTCACTGGCCATAAGGAGCATAGCCGCACATAAAGCAAGAATGACCGCGCCCAGTTGCGTGAGCACGGGGGGCGCGCCTTCGCCAATCAGCACGGTCACTAACAGTGCGCCGAGACCCGCCACCTGAGCAATCGCCAGGTCCATAAAGATAATGCCGCGATCAAGTACCTTGAATCCCAAAGGAATATGCGTGGCGATGACCAGCAGGCCGGCCACAAAGGCCGGCAGCAGGATATCGGCAAAGATGCTTAGGTCGTTCAAGGCACTCATCGCGGCAGTTTACTTCAGCGCAGACAGTAAACGCTGAATCGTATCGTCATAGAGCGATGCCAGACTTTTAACCTGCTCATTGCCACCTACGGTGAAAGGTAACACCACCATGGGGATGTTGGCCTTTTCTGCCAGCCATTTGGAAGGCGCGTCGTTCATGTAGGCCGAGGCAATCACCATGCGGGCTTGAACGCTCTGTTGGCGCTGGAGCAGCGCCGCCAACTGCCGGCTGGAGGGTTCTACCCCGGGTCGGGGTTCCAGCACGCCGACCTGGTCGAGCCCCAGCCAGGCATTCATGTAGGGATAACCGTCGTGCTGGTACCAGACCTTTACCCCGCGCAGCGGTGCCGCTTGAGTCTGCCAGCGACGTAGATTGGTCTGCCAGCTCTGGTCAAACTGCTTGAGCTGCGTTTGATAGTAGGTGGCGTTTTCCGGGTCAAGTGATTGCATCCGCGTAGAAAGTGCACGAGCAATGAGTAGAATATTGCGAGGATCTGTCTGGATATGCGGATTGCCTGCTGCATGAACATCGCCCATGGTGCGATCCACTTCCGCCGGCACATCCCGCATACGCACGAAGGCGGAAGCAACAAAATACCCCGTTTGCGCATTGGTAATCGCCGGGTTGTTGGATTCTCGCAGTACGGTGGGTAACCAGCCATCTTCAAGCCCAGCGCCGGTTGCGACGACCAGGTTTGACGTACGGGCATTGGCGATCAGTGAGGGTCGTGCCTGGATGCGGTGGGGATCTTGCAAGCCGGTGGTGGCCGTGTAGACCTTGACCTTGTCGCCGCCGAGTTCCTGCGCCAGCGCGCCCCATTCAGGGACAGTGGCAAAAATCTTCAAATCGGCCAAGGCGAGGGGGCTGGCCAGCGTGAGGAGGGCGCTGGCCGAGAGAGCTAAGAGCGTTTTTAATCGTTTCATGAAATCACCTGATTAGTATTTATGGCTGCCGTGTGCGCCAAGACTCATGATGTACTGGAGGAAGATCTGGTTATTCGTCAGGCCAGGTCCATACGACGTATCTTGTGCCAATTGCAGACGGATGATCGAGTACTCCGAGTTGGCCCAATCCATCATGATCGTATTGCGATAGGGGTCCCAACCGCTTTGAACTTGCGAGCCCACTAAGGCTGTTGAAGGTAGGCCATAACTGTTGGTGCCATTAAATACCCGGTCATAACGATAGCCCACACGCCATTTCGGGATGAACTGATAGATCCCCTGGGTATAGAAACCCTGCTGGTTCTGGGCAAAATTGCTGCCATTACATGGGTCGCTCAGGTTGTCCGGGTCGTCCCCACAACCAAAGGTGCTAGTCATGCTGCCGCTTTGTTTGTTCCAGAACATTTCGCCTTGCAGTTTCAGATTCTGAGAGGTCGGGTTACCAAAGGGTGCCCAGCGGTACACAAAGTCGGCAATCCAGATCGTGTTGCCCCCGTTGAAGGTGAGTTGTTGGTCAACAGACTGGCCGTCTGCGTTATTTCCAGTATTCGTTAGGGTGTATGTAGCCTGATTGGCCCCAGCACCGTTACCCGTGGTAGAGCGTACCCAGGAGATACCGCCCTGCCAAGAATGGGATTCGCCGATGTCGCCGCCTGTCTTGGCAAATAGCGTGCCGAGGCGTGGCTTGTTCTGGTTGAAATTGCTGTTGTAGGTTTCGCCATAGCCGTTCGATCCCTGGGCGATTTCGCCACCAAGTTTGAACAGCATGTTGTCGGTGGGGGCAATCCAGCTCAGCTGGGCACCTGTTTCGTTCAACTGACCACCAAAGACCTGCTTGTAGACCAGCGGCAGATCGACAAAGTCCCATTCGTGCGGGTGTTTGTCGTTCAGGTAACCCACATTGGACCAGTATTTACCAGCCTTGACCTTGGTGCCACCAGGCAGACCCAGCGTCTCGGCAAAGAGTTCTTCGGTCTTCAGTGTGGTGCCATTGCCTTCTTGTTCAAATACAAATCGGGCTTCACCGCGGAATAGATTGTCGACAGCACCCTTGAAGACTAATTCTGTCTCGCCAATACCAAACCCGCGCGGTAGGTTCTCACCACCGCTGGGTAATACACCGGCATAGGCGGTTTCGGGGTCCTGGCTCTGCGCCGAATATTTGGCGTCGAGGAACAGCTCGGCCCCCAGGTCGATACTACGATCTTTGCCGCCGATATTGGGAAACAAAGCCGGGGCAGCGGCTGCCGGGGCGGGTGCGACATCGTTAATGGCATCCTCAACCGATTTGGATGCTTCGGTGTTCTGGGTGGTGGAATCCTTTTTTCGGCCAGGCAGCGGCGGATAGGTCTCGAAGGTCGTCCGGGGTGCCGATGCCACAACAACTGGCACTGGTGCGGGCGTGCCGCCGGGGGCTGAAGCGGGGGTGCTGTTAAGCGTCTGGGTGGCTAGTTGCGCATTTTCCTGCTTCAGCCGGTTCACCTGGGTTTCCAGCGCAGCGATCCGCCCTTCGTAATCCGTCTTGATCTGGCGCAGGCTGGCCTGGATCTCGTTCAGTTGTGCCTGTACGTCTTCCTGGGCATAAGACGGCATACTTGTGGCGATGAAAGCAAAACAAAGGGCACGCAGCAGTGAGCGGCAAAATGTTTCAAACATGATGGTTCATTCCTGAAAAGACAATGACAGACGCCGCGGTTTGCGCGGGCGCTGATCAGACAGTGGGCTTCAGGAAAGAACGGGTGGGGCGCGTTGGCGGGCGCGCTCAGGCGCCAGGTAAGGCGTATTGGGGGGCAGCGCCCGGGCCAGTTGAACAGCGAGCGTGATGGGGTTAGAAAGGCTAAAGGAAGAGGTCAGTGCAGCACCATGCGCCTGATGTTCCAGGCAGACCAGGCAGCCCGGTCCGTCGTGCGAATCCGGTGTCTCATCGACCGTCACCATGACCGATGAGAGTGTCTGAACGCCGCCATGCTCAATGACGTGTCGATTAAGCCCGAATTGCGTCACCAACAGCGCACACGCCAACACCACCGCAAGGAGTAAGCGGATGAAGTTGGTTTGAGAAGGCTGGTGAATCAATGACATAGGGCGAAGATTCTACCCGAAATCCGGGCTAGGTTTTTAAAAACCCTTCGGCGTGCCCGAACCAGCGATCCATGTGCATATCGGTGAGCTCAGGCGTTTCTTTCAGCATCTGGTCGGCAATTTGCTGGGCAGCGGGGATAAGATCCGCATCCCGTTCCAGATCCGCATAGCGCAGCATGGGTACGCCGCTTTGTCGTTTACCGATGAGTTCACCCGGGCCGCGTAACTGCAGGTCGGCCTGGGCGATGGCAAAGCCGTCGGTGTTCTCGTAAATAATGCGTAGTCGCTCTTTGGCGGTAGTGGAAAGTGGCTGGCCTTGAGTCTGCCCATACATCAGGATGCAACTGCTCTCGCGGGCGCCACGCCCAACGCGCCCGCGGAGCTGGTGCAGCTGGGCGAGACCGAAGCGCTCGGCATGTTCGATGACCATCAGGCTGGCATTGGGTACGTCGACGCCGACCTCAATGACAGTGGTCGCCACTAACAGCTGCACTGTGCCATTGGCGAAGGCGCGCATGGTCGTGGCTTTCTCATCGGCCTTAAGCCGGCCGTGCACCAGGCCGACCCGGTGCTCGGGAAGTGCCTCGCTCAGCAGGGCATGGGTATCAATGGCGGTTTGCAGTTCGAGCGTTTCGGATTCTTCAATGAGTGGGCACACCCAGTAACACTGCTCGCCACCGGCGATGGCATTGCGTATCGCCGAGATCACTTCGTCACGCCGCACATCGCCGATAAGGCGTGTACGAATCGGGGTCCGCCCGGGGGGCAGTTCGTCAATGACCGAGCAATCCAGATCGGAAAAGTAGCTCATCGCTAGGGTGCGCGGGATGGGCGTTGCCGACATCATGAGCTGGTGCGGGTTATTCCCCTTCTGGCGCAAGGCCAGACGCTGTGCCACGCCAAAGCGGTGTTGCTCGTCAATGATGACGAGTCCGAGTTTTGAGAAATCCACAGTGTCTTCGATGAGCGCATGTGTGCCCACCACAATGTGCGCATCCGAGGCAGTGGCTGATAGCTGTGCCGCGCGTTCAGCTTTCTTTTGGCTGCCCGACAGCCAGGCGATGTTGATGCCCAAAGGTTCTAGCCATTCGACCAGTTTGTTGAAGTGCTGTTCGGCGAGTAATTCGGTCGGCGCCATAAAAGCGACCTGGAAACCGGCTTCAATCGCCTGGCAGGCGGCGAGGGCCGCAACGATGGTTTTGCCGCTGCCGACATCGCCCTGCAGCAGCCGCTGCATGGGGTGGCTTTCGTTCAGATCGGCACAGATTTCGCCGTAGGCACGCTCTTGGGCTTTGGTAAGCGCGAACGGCAGACGTTTCAATAAGGCATTAGTCAATGACCCATTGCCGCGCAAAACGGGCGCGCCCTTTTGCCGGCGGGCGAGGCGGGCTTTGCGCAAGGATAGCTGTTGCGCCACAAGTTCTTCAAGACAGACCCGCTGCCACGCCGGGTGCGAGCGCGTATTCAGTGCGCCGACATCCACATCCGGCGGCGGGGCATGCAAAAACTGCAGCGCATCGTAAAGCGGCGGTAGATTTCGAGTGTGTTCGTTCTGCGGCAGGGTATTGGCCAGCATCAGATCTTTGAGCACTTTGCCGATGCGTTGGCGTAGCTGGGTTTGTGAAACGCCGGCCGTGGTGGGGTATTGCGGTGTTAGGGTGGCCGATGGAGGCGTGGTTGTGTTTTCTTCGGCCGGCTTGCTAATCGTCGGGTGCACCAGTTCGGGGCCCAAATACCCTGGCTTCAGCTCACCCCAGGCATGAAGCGTCATTCCCTCATCGCGGGCACGTTCAAACTGCTTGGCCTGGCTACCGTAAAAATTGAGAAATCGTAGGTTTGCCCGGCCGCTCTCATCTTCCACCTGCACCAGTAACTGGCGGCGAGGTCGAAAGGCGATGGTAACGGCACGTACCTTAATCGCGAACAAGGCCGGTCCTGCGGCCGGTGCCTCGGCCAGTAGCGTAATGTGTGTCTGGTCCTCGTAGCGCAGCGGCAGATGCAACGCAAAGTCGAGCGGGCGGCGTAAGCCAAGCTTCTCCAGGCCGGCGGCAATGCCCGTTGCTTTCTTGGCGCCGGCCATGGTGGTCGTGGTTCTTTGGATGCCTTACAGCACCATCACCGCATCGGCTTCCACTTGCGCACCGCGCGGTAGCGAAGCCACACCCACGGCGGCGCGTGCCGGGTAGGGCTCGCTAAAGTACTTGGCCATGGTTTCGTTCACCTTGGCAAAGTTGCCCAAGTCCGTCAGAAACACATTGAGCTTAACGATGTGGTTCAACGAACCACCGGCTGCTTCTGTAACGGCTTTCAGGTTTTCAAATACCTGGGTGATCTGCGCATCGATACCGTCGACCATCTCACCGGTGGTCGGGTTGAGGCCGATCTGGCCGGACAGATACACCGTGCTGTTGACGTTAACGGCTTGCGAATAGGTGCCAATCGCGGCAGGGGCTTTGGGCGTAGCGACGATGGTACGGGGCGTTTTGAAAGAGGTCATAGCGGTACTCTGTAGAAAAGTTGTGGAATGGATTTGTGTAAATTATCGCATCACCGGTTGGCGAGGCTGTTGCTGAGTTGATCAATGGCTTCGCGCAATGCGCCGTAGTTGGCGGTCGCTTTCGGATCCTGAATCATCACCACCAGCGTATGCCAGCGTCCGCTGTTATCTTGCACGTAGCCAGCCGCCGTACGGGCGTTTTCCAGGGAGCCGGTTTTTAAGCGGATGCGCCCGGTATCGCCGCCATTGTTCTTGTTCTTTTTCAGCGTGCCATCGGTGCCGCCAATTGGTAGCGAGCTAAGCATCTCGGGCATGCGAGGGTCATTCCAGATCACACGAAGCAGGCCGGTCAATTCTTCGGCCGTGGTGGCTTCCTTGCGCGAGAGCCCGGAGCCATTTTCAATGACTAGGTGTTTCATCGGCACGCCCCGAGCGGCGAGCGTCTGGCGCAGTACCTGTTCGGCGCCAGCCTGGGTTGATGGTCCGTCGGCTAGCAGCAGAAACAACTGGCGGGCCATGACGTTGTTGGAATACTTGTTGATGTCGCGTATGAGTTGTGCCACGGGTTGCGATTCGGAGCTCGCCAGCCACACCGCAGATGCCGGTTTGACGCCGCTCACCGCTTTGCCGCTCCAGCTGCCCCCCATCTCCTGCCAGAGTCCACGGATCAACGCTTCGGCATATTTATTGGCGCCTGCTTCGCCGACTAGATCAGCACCATGCGCCGCAAGCTGAAGAGTTTGAGGCGTGCAGCTGCGCGGGAACTTGCCCTTCAGCACGATCTTGAAGTTGCCGCTGACCGAACTTTGCACACCATCCTTCCAGTCGCTGCACGGGCCATCAACGGACTGAAGCTGGTTATCTATAACCGCTCCTGCGAGCGGCGTATCAAGGCGTGCCAGAATGCCCCCACTTTCTGGGGTCAGCACAACTTGAATTGCCCGAAAATTAAGCAGCAAGGCGTCGGGCCCCACGTTATACGGCCGCATGGGTTTGCTATCAAAGCCAGAGGGGTCATACGGAAGTGCCGACGCCGGCCCAAAGCGGGATCGATCCAGCACGATATTGCCATCGATGTCTTTAATGCCTTGGGCGCGCAATTGGCGCAGCAGACTGGATAGCCGCTCGACGGTCATCGACGGGTCGCCACTGCCGACAAGGATGAGGTCATTGCTGTTTTGCCAGACCTCGGTCTTAAGGGTGGTGGCCGGACCTAGTTTCACCAGTGCGGCATAGGTTGTGTAGAGTTTGGCGGTCGACGCCGTTAGGCGCAGCGTATTTGGATTCAAAGCCCAGGTCTTACCGTGATGATCGAGCGGTTGCGCCACAATGCTCACATTGGCGGCCGGAATATCCACCGCCGCCAGCGATTTGATAAAACGGCCAACAGCCGGATCCTCGTTAGCCGAGACAGGCTGGGCAATGCCGAATAGAATAGCGAGCATGAGCAAACAAATCTTCATGGAGCGGATTATGCCAGCCAAAACCTTCAAGTTTTCTCCCCGGTCGCTGCTAGCCGGGCTGGTCATCGCGCTCACCGTCACCGCCTGTGCGCCCGATATGTTCATAATGGGTCGAAGCAAAGATTTTGATGCTTACATGGATCGAATTGCGAAGAATTGTGGCCAGATGTACATCAACCAGTATCAGGTTTGGTTGCTTGCTGACGATGAATATGACGAAAGCGAGAGTTACGAATCCTATTTCTTGGATCAAGCCTCTATGCTGCTCTATGGCACCATTACTCCGGAACAATATATTGCTGACATGAGTGGTTTCTTTGATGACATGAGTCCACGAGGCATGAAGACTTATCAGTGCATCATTGCCCAGTTGCCGCAGCAGGCGCCCGCATTGCCAAAGGCTTACCGTGAAGTCATGAAAGCGGCGCCACAGGTGTCTGGCGGTTACTAAGTTTTGGTATGAAGTTGGCCATCATCCGCCAGAAGTACTCGGCCTTCGGCGGTGCAGAACGTTTTATCGAACGCCTGTTGCCCGGCCTGACCAACAATGGAATCGATGTATCCCTGATTGCCCGCAAATGGTCCGGCGATGAATCCACGCCCATGAGTTGGGTGTCGTGTGATCCGTTTTACTTCGGTAGCGCCTGGCGGGATAAGTCTTTTGCCAAAGCGGCCTGCAAGGCGGTCGCGCAGGGCGGCTATGATCTGGTGCAATCGCACGAGCGCCTCAGTTGCTGCGACATCTTCCGGGCGGGCGATGGCGTGCACGCTGCCTGGCTGGAAGCGCGCCAGAAATATCTGGGTGAGTCGCTGGGTTGGTTGAAGATCAATCCCTTCCATGCCAATTCACTGGTGGCTGAGCGCCGCATGTTTGCTAGCTCGCGCCTAAAGCGGGTTATTTGTATTTCAAATATGGTGCGCCAGGATGTGCAGCGTTTTTATGGTGTGCCTGATGAAAAGCTCGTCACCATCTATAACGGTATCGATCTTGATGCATTTTCCGTCGATTGTGTTGCTAACAAACAGGAAATTCGCCAAACGCTTAAAATCCCTGCGAATGCCCTCGTTTATGTCTTTGTCGGTTCTGGTTTCAAACGGAAAGGCCTGGAAGTTGCCATCAAAGCACTGTCGCCTGAAGCGCACTTGATCGTCGTTGGCAAAGACAGAGAAACGGCACGTTTCCAGAAGATCGCAGCAAAAACCGGTGCAAATATGGAACAATCGCAGCGCGTTCACTTTGTTGGCCCACAAAAAGATGTGCGTCCGTACTATGGCGCTGCCGACGCCCTTGTTTTTCCGACGATCTATGAACCCTTTGGGTCGGTTGTGCTGGAGGCTATGGCATGTGGCCTACCTGTGATCACCACAGACCGTTGCGGTGCGGGCGAAATCATTACGCAAGGCGTGGATGGTATTGTGTTGCCCACCGGCAATATTGAGGCATTTGCTGCCTGTATGCGGCAAAATACAGCCTTGGATTGGGGTAACTGCCGCGCCGCTGCGCGCACTACCTCAGAACGCTACCCCATTAGCCGCACAGTCGATGCCATGTTGGCACTTTATCAGGAATTAAGCCGTTAACCTCCGGGTACGGTAACACAATGATTAATAAAGACAACCTGAAACTTTATAAACGGCTACTGGTTTACGCGCGCCCTTATTACAAAGCCATCATTCTGGGTTCTGTGCTTGCTGCTTTGTCTGCAGCAACCGAGCCGCTGTTGCCCGCATTGATGAAGCCCATGCTGGACGACGGCTTTAAATTTGGCGAGCAGAGTCCTCTGATCTGGTTGCCCTTTGCCGTGGTCGGTATTTTCTTTTTGCGTGGTGCGCTTGGTTTTGCCTCAACTTACATCATGGCCTGGGCGCAGAACAAAATCGTTTACCAGATCCGCGTGGACATGTTCGCGCACCTGGTGCGCTTGCCCAATAGTTATTTCCAGAAGCACCCCTCGGCAAAAACCATTAACCGTATTACCAACGATGTGAATGGCGTCACCTCGGCCAGCACTACCGTTTTACAAACGGTGATTAAAGATGGTGTTACCGTCATCGGTCTTTTTGGCTGGTTGCTGTATCTGAACTGGCAGCTCATGTTGATTGCCGTGACTGTGGTGCCGGTGCTCATGGTGTCTGTACGTCAGCTTAGCAAGCGATTACGCCGCCTCATGCATGCCGAGCACGACAACATGGTCATGATGACTACCGCCATACAGGAAGCCATCTCCAACCAGAAAGTCATCAAAATCTACGGTGGCGAAGCGCAGGAGATCGGTCGTTTCGATAAGGTGGCCAATTACCTGCGCGGCATTCTTATGCGCGGTACGGTAAGTGCCGCATTAGGCACGCCTATTACCCAGCTCACCTCGGCCTTTGCCGTTGCCATCATCATTTCGGTAGCCATGATGCAGTCCGCTGAAGGTATGACCACGATTGGTGGCTTCGCATCGTTTATCACCGCCACGTTAATGATGAACGCGCCCATGAAGCGACTGGCCGACTTGAACGCGCCGATTCAGCGCGGCCTGGCTGCTGCCGAACACATCTTTGCACTGCTGGATGAAGCGCCAGAGCGCGATGCAGGTTCTATCACGCTGGATAGCAAAATTCGTGGCGACATCGTCTTCGACAAAGTCAGCTATCGCTATCCGGAAGCGGAGCATGACGCACTCACAGAAATTGATCTTGTGGTTCGTCCGGGTGAACGTATTGCGCTCGTGGGGCCATCGGGAAGCGGCAAGAGCACCTTCGCCAATCTGCTGCCCAATTTTCTGCATGTTACCGCCGGTGAAATCCGTGTTGATGGGCAACCGATAGAAAGCATTCATTTAAGTAGTCTGCGTCAGCAAATGGCGTTGGTGACGCAGGAAGTCCTAATGTTCAATGACACTATCGCCAACAACATCGCCTTTGGTGCCACACGCCAACTGAGTCAGGAAGAGATCCGTGCAGCGGCTAAAGCAGCACATGCGCTAGAGTTTATCGATGCCCTGCCCGAAGGCTTTAACACTCTCGTTGGCGAAGGCGGCATGCGTCTCTCCGGTGGGCAGCGTCAGCGTATTGCCATTGCGCGAGCAGTCCTTAAAAACGCGCCCATCCTGATTCTGGATGAAGCCACTTCCGCACTCGACAACGAATCCGAACGTTACGTGCAGGAAGCGCTGGATGAACTCATGGTCGGTCGCACCAGCTTTGTCATCGCGCACCGCCTCAGCACCATTGAAAACGCCGATCGCATCGTGGTGCTCAAAGAAGGCCGCATTGCAGAAATTGGCACGCACAAAGAACTGCTGGCACTAAATGGCATCTACGCGTACCTGCATCAGGTACAGGGTGATGCAAAGCCGGTGGCAGCTGCAGAGGAAACTGCCTGATGTGCGGCTTTGTCGGCTGGCTTGATAAAGCACCCTCAGACCGGCAAGTGTTGGAGCGGATGACCACCACGCTCGCACACCGCGGGCCCGATGCTGCGGGTTATCACCTGGAAGGCCCTATTGGCTTGGGGCACCGCCGCCTGGCCGTCATCGACCTCGCAGCCAGCTTACAGCCCATGCATAGTGCCTGCGGGCGATACAGCCTAGCCTACAACGGCGAGCTTTATAACTTCAAAACCCTCCGCGCAGAACTGCAAGCCAAGGGCGTGCAATTCCGCACCAATGGCGATACCGAAGTGCTGCTCCAATCGCTCATCGCCTGGGATGATGAAGCGCTAGCGCGTTTAGAAGGCATGTTTGCTTTTGCCTTCTGGGATAAGCAGACAGAATCTTTGTTGCTGGCGCGCGACCCACTGGGTATCAAACCGCTCAATATTTATCAGGATGACCAGCGCATCCTGTTTGCCTCCGAACTCAAAGCCATCCTCGCGCACCCCGGCGTTTCGCGCGACATTGATCTGGATGCCTTGCAGCTGTATCTGGAATGTCAGTACATCCCCGCACCGTTCACCATCTTCAAGCAGATCCGCAAACTACAACCGGCGCGTGCGTTGCGTATTGAGAATGGCCAGACCCGTGAGTGGACGTACTGGAACCCGAGTTACGAACCCAAGTGGACGGCCAGCGAAGCTGAACTCGCTGATCAGCTGGAAGCAGAGCTCAAGCGCTCGGTGTCCTCCATGCTGGTGGCCGATGTACCACTGGGCGCCTTCGTCAGCGGCGGTATTGATTCGTCATTGATCGCTGCGTTGATGAAAGACGCTGGTCAGACGCAGCCTAAAATTTTCAACCTCGGTTTTGTTGGTAACACCAGCCACAGTGAGCACGTATACGCTGCGCGTGTTGCGCAGCACATCGGGGCAGACCATCACCCGCTGATGGTGCAACCGGGTGATGTGATTGATGCCTTTGATCAGTGGGTTGATATCTACGATGAACCCTTTGGTGACCAGGCTGCGTTGCCCACCATGCTGCTCTCGCGCCTCACGCGCCAGCATGTCACGGTAGCGCTCAGCGGTGAGGGTGCTGATGAGGTGTTCGCCGGTTACAGCAACTATGGTAAGCGCATTAAAGAATCCAAGCTCGCGGCACGTTTGGGGCACCCCTTGTCGCCACTGCCGCTCATTTACCCACTGCTGCCGGCCACGCTGCGTAAAGATCGGCTCATCAAAGCCGCTGCGCGTCCACTAAGCCGGCGTTACCTCACCATTCCCAATCATTTTGATCGGGAACTGCACAAAGGTATCCTCAATCCGGCACTCACCAGCAAAACTTCTGTACCGCTGGAAATGCTGGCAGAAGAAGCCTTCGTCAATTGTCAGGCCAACGGTTACCTCGATAAGCTCCTCACCATCGACCAGAAGCTCTGGTTGCCAGATGACCTGCTCACTAAAGTAGATCGTGCCACCATGGCTTACTCGCTTGAGGCGCGTGTGCCTTACCTAGATCACAAGCTGGTTGAATTTGCCGCACGACTGCCGGCCAACATGAAGCTGCATGGCCGGGACACGAAATATCTGCTTAAAAAAGTGGCAGAGCGCTACCTGCCGCACGACATCGTTTACCGTGGCAAACAGGGCTTTGTCATGCCATTGCATGAGTGGTTGGCCGGTGGCCTGAAAACCTCTCTCACCGATATGTTGGGAGTGGGTGATCAAGGCGGTTTGGCTGGCCGCAACATCTTTCGCGCTGGCTTCCTCGACAAACTACAGCGGGAGCAGGCAACGCCAAAGCGTCCACATGGCGGCCGCCTCTGGACGCTCATGGTGCTGGAACTCTGGTTCCGCCGCTATGCACCGGACTTTAAACTCTAATGACGAACAAACCACTCTCGATCCTGCACACCGAATCCTCTACCGGATGGGGTGGGCAAGAGATCCGGATTTTGACCGAAGCCGCCGGCATGATCGCGCGTGGTCATAAGGTCGTACTCGTGACGCCGCCCGAAGCAGAGATTGCACCGGCCGCCGTAAAGCGGGGCATTCCTACCGTCACCCCGCCAATCGCCTGGAAAAACTGGGAAGGTTTCCGCGCCATGCGCGCCTATCTCAAGAAGCATGGGCGCGAGTTTGATGTCATCAACACGCACAGCTCTACCGATAGTTGGCTGGTGGCTACCGCCTGCGCCACGCTGCCGAACATGCCGCCGTTGGTGCGTACGCGTCACGTGTCTACCACCATTCACAATAAGCTCACCACCAAATGGCTGTATCAGAAAGCAACCCGCCATATCGTCACCACCGGTGAGGCGTTGCGTCAGCAGCTACATAATGACAATGGCTTCACGCTAGATAGCATGACGTCTATTCGCACCGGCATCGACCTCGCGTACTACAAACCGCTCGATCAACAGGCCATGCGCGCTAAAATCGGTGTGCAGAATCGCCCCACCATCGGCATTCTGGCCACGCTGCGCGATTGGAAAGGGCACGATCATCTGCTTGACGCCTGGGTAACACTCAAGAACGAATTCCCGGAATGGCAGATCCTGTTTATCGGCGATGGTCCACGTCGTGCCCACCTGAAAAAGCGTGTCGATGAACTCGGTATGCTCAACTCCGTTGTCCTCGTTGGCAACCAGGACAACGTACCCGAGTGGTTAGCCTGTATCGATCTTTTCGCCTTGCCTTCCTATGGCGAAGAGGGTGTGCCGCAAGGCCTCATGCAAGCCATGGCTTGTGGCAAACCGGCCATCAGTACGCCGATTGGCGCCATTGGCGAGGCGCTCCAAGACGGTAAAACCGGCCTCATGACACCACCCAAAGACGTACCTAAACTCACGGAGAACCTGCGACGTCTCATGCAAGACGAAGCCTTGCGCCAGAAATTTGCCGCTGCCTCGCTCGAGTATGCCCAGGGAAACTTTGGCATCGACATCATGCTGGATCGTATGGAGCAGGTGTTCAGAAACGCTATTGCCGCAGAAGGTGAGCGCTAACCATGTGCGGCATTGCTGGCATCATCGGGCAGCAAGCACTGGCACCAGCAACTCTGGACGCTATGCTAACGGCACTGCGCCGTCGCGGGCCGGATGCCGAACATATTATTGGTTGGAATGCGCAAGGGCAGCGCCAGGAGACCGCGACTGAAGTTGCACTCGAGGTTGCGTTAATTCATACGCGCTTAGCCATCATGGACCCGCGCCCCGAAGCAGACCAACCCTTCAGCAACGAGGATGGTAGTGTCTGGCTCTGCTACAACGGCGAAGTTTACGACTGGCAACAGCACGCCGATGAACTGCGCCGCCAGGGTGTGCAGTTTAAAACGCACGCCGATACTGAGTTCATTCTGCGCGGCTACGAAGCCTGGGGTCTGGAAGGCCTGCTGCCCAAACTCCGCGGCATGTTCGCCTTTGCGATTCTTGATTGGAACAAACGCGAAGTCTTTGTGGTGCGAGATCGCATGGGCCTCAAGCCGCTGATCTACACCACCGCTAATGGGGGGCTGGCCTTTGGTTCGCTTGTGCGCTCAGTGCTGCCAGCCTTGCCCAAAGATAAGCGTGAATTTTCAGCAGAAAGCATTGATGCCTACCTGGCACACCGTTACATTCCGGCGCCGCGCACCATCTTCCAGCACATCAACCGTCTGGAAAACGCGCACTATCTGCACTATCGCCTAGATACTCAGAAGCTGACTAAGCATTGCTACTGGACGGCAGAGCCAAGGGCAGAAGATTGGCAAACCGAGCTCGACACCGCCATCCGCATCCGCACAGTGGCCGATCGGCCGCTGGGGGTATTCCTTTCTGGTGGTATCGATTCCAGCACCATTGCTTGCCGTCTAAAAGAGCAGGGCTTCGATCACATCCAGACTTTCTCCGCCTCGTTCCCCGGTAGCAGCCTGGACGAGGCTTCAGTGGCGAAATCCATTGCGGATGCCCTGCAACTACCGAATCAGGAAATTCCGGTACCGCTCACCATCGCCAAAGACTTCGAACAGATCATTGCCGATCTGGATGAACCCTTTGCCGACCCGTCGAGCTTTCCTACCTGGTACCTTTCTCAAGCCACCACGCAGCATGTGAAGGTTGTGTTGGGTGGTGATGGTGGCGATGAACTTCTCGCCGGTTACAAGCGCATCGGTAAACACCTCAAAACCACTTGGCGACGTTTACTCAACCTCCCCTTACCAAAACTGGCCGACAAGACCGGTAAGGGCTGGCGCAAGCTGGTGGAAGAGTTACGCCTTAATTGGTTAGAAGCCTATAGCCTGCGTTTCTCTGGCATGACGCCGGGGCAGCGTGCTTTCCTGCAGCCAACATTCAAGAACCCGCAAGTCACCTATTGGCGTTATCCATCAATTGATCGGCTGAATAGGCTTCCGCCAATCAAGCAGCTGCTGGCCGTAGACGCAGATAACTACTTGCCAGAATACATTCTGCGCAAAGCAGACCTCTGCACCATGGCGCATGGCCTGGAGCTTCGGGCACCGCTGCTGGATCATCGCTGGGCAGAATGTGTCATGGCCTTGCCCGATGGCATCCGTTTTACGCAGCCCGCCAAGAAGCTTTTTGCTGAAGTCACACAACGATTGGCATCGCTCAAACTCTTTGAAATTAAAAAGCGCGGCTTCAATCCCCCGTTACAACCCTGGTTAGCACAAGATCTCAAAGTGCGGTTTGCAGGCCTCGGCACACGCCTGGAGCAACTCACCGGTGGACAGATCAACGCTCAACGCGTTGAAGCCCTGATGGCAGAATATCGGCAGCGGCCTGCTTTAGCAGAGCAGATCATGCAGCTACTCATTCTCGATTGTACACTTGCTCAGCTACACGAACTGCGGAGCCGGGCATGACCTCACCCGCATTGGCCCACCTGAGACCCCAACGTATTTTGTGCATGTACGTCGCCCGTTTTGGCGACACCTTGCTCATGAGCGTGGTGCTGAAAGCTCTGGCCAGGCAATATCCGAGTGCACAGATTGATTTTCTTGGCCACGCCAAGCGTATACAGGTTTTAGAGAACCTGCCTTTTATTCGACATCTGGGTGCCATCAGTAAAAAATCAGCTCGACTTAAAGGCTGGTGTGCCCAACTCATGGGGCGTAAACCTTATGACATCGCCTTCGTCTGGGGCCATGATGCCGAGCTGGTCGATTACGCCAAGCGCGTCAGCAAGCATGTGGTCATCAGCAGCCAATGCAACCAGAATCGGCAGAATGCCGTCGATGCCGTTGTCGACTACCCCGCCGACACCCTAAAAATCCGTGAAGAAGACGATAAGCCGCTGACGCAATGGTTGCTGGACATCGTTGAAAAACCACTGTGCTTTAAAGCCAAAGATCACGCCAGCGAATACATTGTCACACCGGCTGAGCGGGCGCTGGCCAAAGAACTGCTGCACAACGCCACGGCCACGGTAGATAAACTGCCTACTCTTATTGGCCTGGTAGTAGAAAGTCACCCGTCGGCGCCGCACCGCGATTGGCCTTTGGATAAGTTCGTTGAACTCACAACCCGTCTACATGAACAATACCAGAACGCCTGGTTTGTCGTGATCAGCGGCGGTCTTGCCGCGCCAAAACTGAAACAACTCAAAGCGGCAACAGGAAACCAACTGATTGATTTCGGTGGTCGCCTCAGCATGCGCGAAAGCGTGGCCATCATGGCCGAGCTTAAACTCTACATCGGTGTCGATACGGGCCCCACCTTGTTCGCTGCCGCACTGGGTATCCCCTCAGTGATGATATTCCACTGTATGCGAGCCGGGCATTTGGTCATCAATCCCAAAAACCCCAACAATATCAGTGTCGTTGATCATCCGCTTGCGCGGGAATATTGCAGCTTAGACACACCTATGGGCGATGTGCCAGTAGATAAAGTCTTCGAGGCCAGTGTCCGGAGATTGTCTTAATGCGTGCATTGGAATCGGTGACCTTACTTTGTCTGGATACGCGTAATCCGGATTTGGCTGTTTTGGCAATGCAGAAGTGCATGGCAAGACTGCGTTTTGCGGACGCTGTTCTTTTGACCCACAAAGAATTCCAGGTTAATGATCCACGTATAAAAGTGACAGTTGTCGAGAAGCTCAGAGGCATCGATGACTATTCACGTTTTATGGTTAAAGACATCAGCAAGCATTTTTCAACGAGCCATGTACTGGTGGTGCAATGGGATGGTTTTGTCGTTAATCCGGATTCGTGGGAAGACGACTTTCTTAGCTATGACTATGTGGGTGCACCATGGTCAGACCGTCGTCATGCGGTAGGGAACGGTGGATTTTCGCTTCGATCTCGCAAACTAGTTGAAGCGTTGCAGGACCCTCGGATTACGGAGCTATGCCCGGAAGATTATGCGATTTGTGATCATTACCATGATCTTTTGGTGTCAGAGCACGGCATTCGTTTTCCACCACTAGCGGTAGCTAGTCGATTCTCTTGCGAGATGATTGAGCCCCAACAGCCAACCTTTGGGGTTCATGGCGTAGGAACTCTTCATTGGGTTATGACGGATCATTCCTTGGCAGAACACTTAAAAACAGTGCCTAAACTGGTGCTGCTTGGTCAAATTGGTAGAAACTTAGCCAAAGACTGTATTCAAGATGGTAAACGGCTCTCCGCAGAGCGGATTCTTGCGATCAGATTTAGGCACGGCAACATCTTCCAAAAAGTAGATGCTGCCAAGCTATACGTTAAATCATTCGTGGTCGGTTCATCAGATCGTTGGCACCCGATTTATAACGCCTTTGGTTTCTCTGACAGGTTCGATAATCTCAAAGGTGAATATCGCACCATACCCAAATCATTGAGCCGCAAGTGGTTCCGCAAATACGTTCAGCGCGAATTAATTTTGTGCCTGACGGGCCAAATTTTTTTGCAGCGTGAAAGCATTCCTCGAAATGTCAGAAGGGTATTGTGGTTCTACGACTGGAATACGCTCGGTGACTGCATAATGGATCTATCCCAGCGTCATTACCTTGCTGAGCGTTATCAGGTAGATATCTGTATGCCAAGCGGGCCTGCCGATTTATTTGAAGGAGATCCTGCATTTCACCGGATTTATCGAAACATTAGCGACTGTCCACAAGACTATGACTTCATCTTGCTGCATGACATTAGCTCGACCTCGATTCGAATCAAGCTTACCCGTTATTTCTCGAAACCTTGGGCGTCGATGATCAAACACCAGCAGGGTGAGCAGTACTCGCGGATTCTTTTTTCGGCGGCACGTCTTGAGCAGCTGATGGGAGAGCCCATGACAGCGTCGCGACCCAAGCTGCCCGTGTTTTCAGATGTCCCATCAAAGCCGCATCGGATTGCGATTGCGCTTGGCGGTATTGACCCTCGTCGCCGTTATGAGCGCTGGCCAGAATTGCTCCAGGCCGTCGTTGACAAACTAGATCAAACGATCGAGCCGCGATTTGTATTGATGGGGAGTGGTGAGTCTGCGCACAACGATCTTGCAAGTTTCTCGCCACAGTTTTTAGAGCGTTATGCTGACATTGAGTTAGATCAACCGGACCTATCGGCATTAAAACTGGCGATGAGCCGTTGTAGCTATTTTATCGGTTGCGACAGTGGCTTGATGCACCTAGCCGAATCACTAGATAAACCTGGGATAGCACTCTTCGGGCATATCAGACCAGAGTGGCGGCTCCTGCCCGAAAGTCGGCTTCTTAAGTTATTTGACCCTTTTACGGTCAATAATTTATCTCTTGATGATGTTGCTGTCGATTTCGTACGAGTGTTTCGAGAGGGGAAAGCTGCATGAATACCGCGCTCACTCGATCCAATCTATGGATTGTTACTCAGATAACGATCTTTCTTCTGCTGGTGGTCTGGCAGGTGCCTGGCACAATCGGGCTACGTTATGGCTTGCTTGGGCTGTTGGTTCCTATGGCCGTTGCTCTGTGTTTCTGCCGCACGCCGTCAAATGAATACCATCCGATAAAAGGATCGCCCATAATCTGGTTACTTGTTTTGACCGGATGGATCGTATTGGTAATCCTGCTGTGGGGTATTGAACCTGCTCTGAGCTGGAAAGAGTTCCGTGGCCAATGGCTAACCGCACTGGGTGCCGGGATAGTTGGCTACATGTTAGCGAGAGCCGCCTTGAAAGACTTGTCAGATAGACCTCATGCGCTACTGATGACAGTATTTTGGGCGCTAATGGCTCAAGTGTTGTTGCATGATATATTGGGCGCGATCTACTGGGCAGTAACGGGTGATTTTCCATTTCGCCAGGCGCCGGTTCTCTACCTGCCGGATTTATGGCGAGCATGGGTACAAGGCACGCCACTACTCGATGTGTTTACAGGGACGAGCCCCGATAAATTCAGCTATGTGAACAACACCTTAGCTGCATTATTGGTGGCTGAGTTGGCACAACGACTATTGTTGCGCAAAAGCTGGCTTGGATGCTCTAACGGGCTGCTCGTTGTTGCCGCCTCTGCCGTGCTGTTATGTAGCTATTGGCTACAAATGCGCAATGGCAATGTGGGACTCTTGCTACTACTCGCCATGGCCGCTCTGATGCTGGCGATTCGATTGGCATCGCGATGGGGGGCTGCTCGGGTGTTGCTAGGACTTTTCATCGTGATGGCAGCGATTGCGGCGTTGGCGCAAGCGATGGTGCAATCGGATGCGCGCTGGCAGAAACTGGCTAAAACGATCCCTATAGCGCTGGATACGGATTCGCATCGCGTATGGCTCACCCGCGACGCAAACTACCCACGGATGACCACCGGTGATGTGGTCGATGTCTCGGCCTATGAGCGCATTGCTTGGGGCAAAGAGGGCGTCAAGCTCATCTCAGATCGCCCAATGGGCTCAGGGTACAACCGTAATGCCTTTGGCGACGGGGTGGATCGCAAGTATGAGCAACAGGGTAGAGCGCGTGGTGGCCACGCTCACAGTGGCGTCATCGACTTTACGATTGCCAACGGCGTGGTTGGTTTGATGCTTTGGATCGGATTTTTAGGATCGGTTTTTTATGTGGGGTGGCAGACTTTCAGGGGTGATCAAGTTGCACAAGGGCTGACACTGATGTTTCTCGTCAGTGGCTTCATGGGGCGCAGTATCGTTGATAGCAACATTCGCGATCATGTTCTGCAGCAGTTCTTCTTCCTGGCGATGCTTTTTTATGGCTTGACAACCAGATATCAGAGTCGTCTAAATTCATGACTAAAATACTTATCGTTCGCCGCGACAATATCGGTGACCTGATCTGCACCTTGCCTTTGATCGCATCAATCCGCATACTGAATCCTGGTGCTCGCATTGATCTTTTGGTTAATAGCTACTGCGCACCAGTTGTGGCAAACAACCCGGATATCGATCACGTCTATATTTACACGAAAGCAAAGCACAAAGAATCCGGTGAAAGCACAATCGGCATCTACCTCAAGCGTTTTTGGCTGACCCTCAAATTGCGTTTTCTGAGTTACGACTGGCTCGTGCTCGCCAATGTCGGATACCTGCCGCGTCCTTTACGTTGGGCCAAACAGGTGGGCGCCAAACGCGTTGTCGGCTTTGTCGATGCGGCACATTGCGGCCAAGATAAAGTACTGACCCATCCCATTCTGTTAGATCGACGGGATGTTCGTCACGAAGTGGAATACCTCATGCAGCTGCTGCAGCCCTTCGGTACGGCTTCTGAAATCCTGGCCGCTCGGATTCAACCAGGGGCAGAATCGTTGAACCTCGCCCGTCAGATTTTACGACCGTTAGGCAACGCCAAGCCCTTGATCGGTATTAATATCAGCGCACGCCTGCCGAGCCAGAAATGGCCGGCGGAGCGGTTTATTGAACTCATTTACCAGCTGGCATCAGATTACCGATGTGCCCTGTTTTGGTCGCCAGGCAGCCAGAACAATGCCGGCCACCCGGGTGATGACGAGAAGGCGTCAGAGATCATCGCTGCCTGCCAAGCCGCCGAACTGACACCCTATCCAACTCAGAGACTTGAGGACTTGATTGCCGGCATTTCGGTGACAGACCTGTTGGTCACGGCCGACGGTGGCGCGCTACATATCGGTGCTGCCTGCAACAAACCCATCGTGGCGTTGTTTGGTGATTCGGACTCTCAACAGTGGTACCCATGGCGGGTGCCACATATCATCCTGCATCCCGAATCACGTGATGTGCGCAGCATCCGTGCGCAACAAGTCACCGAAGCCGTACTCGCACTGCAAGGATCAAAGGCGTGACCCCGCTCTCGTTGCCGTCGCGCCCAAAATTCCTCATCATCCGCCGCGATAACATCGGCGACTTAGTCTGTACGACACCGGCCATCGCCGCACTCCGCCAAAAATTCCCCAATGCCGAAATCGCAGCACTGGTGAATTCATATAACGCGGAGGTGCTTTGCGGCAATCCGAATCTCAACCGGGTCTTTGTCTACCAGAAGCTCAAGCACGCAGGAGGATTTTTAAACCGTATCAAAGCAGTCTTTGAGCGCTTAAAGCTCATTGGCCAGTTACGGCTCTGGAATCCCGACGTCACAATCTTGGCCAAGGCCAGCTACGAACGACACGGCCTGAACTTTGCGCGCCTGATTGGCGCGAAGAACATCATCGGTTATGTGCCGGATGATCGGCGCCAATCCAAAGGGTTGCCTGACGTCCAAGTGCCAACGCCTGAATTTATCAGCCTGCACGAGGCCGAGGCCGTCAATAGGCTACTCAAACCACTTGCTATCGAAGGCGCGCCGGGGCCGCTGCAGATCTTCCCCAATGCCAACGTTGTGTTGCAGCTTCAAAACAAATTACCCACCGCTTCGAAACGCATCGCGCTGCATGTCAGCGCCCGTGAACCCGAGCGCCGCTGGGGGACGAATAACTTTATCGCCCTCACCAAACACATCCTTGCCACGCATCCCGAGTCGCAGATCCTGCTCTTTTGGTCGCCCGGTAAGGCTGATGACCCGCATCACCCGGGGGATGATGAAGCTGCTGCGCTGTTAATTAATGCAGTACAAAGCAATCGGCTGATCCCAATGCCAACGCAAAACCTCACTGAACTCATCGCCGCACTCTCGCAGTGCAACCTGTTTATCGGTACCGACGGCGGGGCGATGCACCTAGCCGTGGCGCTTAATAAAAAAGTGCTGGCACTGTTTGAGAACCTCCCAGGTAAGCTGAACCATTGGTATCCGTGGCAAGTGCCAAATCAGGTGATCCATAGCCTGGAACCATCCCAGCCAAATATTGATCAAATTAGATTAGCGCAGGTAATAACCGTGCTCCGAAATCTCGTTTGATTTTAAAATGTTATGCAGAGTCAGGGCATCCTATTTCTAAAATGTACGGGAGACGTGCTAAAAGTTCTGAAGCTACGCAAGGAGCGTGTGGCTGAAGCCGATGGCACATTGAGTAGTGCGCCGTTAGGGCATTGGTATGTGCATCGGTTTAGGGTAGATCGCCGATGGGCTTACCTGTTTATGAGCGAAAGTACGTTCCTGTCTTTTGTGTTGTTTCAGGGGAAGAAGCCGGTCACTGCAGAAACATTACCGCTCATGTTTCTAGCTGGGCTAGAACAACTTTTAACGATGAAAGGGTTCAGCGCTGCTCAGATTGACATGGCTCTGTCACCATACAGTACCGGGCTGTTTGCTAAAACAGACAGCCGCAAAACTTTGGGGGTGATGAACGACCTTGTTCGATGTTACGCCAGCATGATCGAGTTTGATGGTGGCTTGGCTTCCTGTGATGTAACTAGGATTATTTTTAAACTGAATGATATGCCGCAAAGAACACTTAGCTGGAAATCGTCCTGGCAAGCAACTGAAAAGTTGCTGGATCCTCAAGCCACAAATCCCACCTGCTCCACATAACGCATCACCGTATCGCTTTTGCCCCAACGGCCTTTGCTCATCAGCACCGGCAAACTAGTACCCTCGCTCACCAGATCCTGCGCAGCACCCACTCGGCAGGAATGGCTGGTAATCCGGCCGATCAACGCATCATCCACATGGGCTTGTCGTGCCATGCGCTTGAAAATCCGATTGATCTGACCCACCCCTAAATCAGCCGTTGGCACACGGCTATGGCGTAAACCCCGAAACAGATACCCCTCAGATTCGCCCAGCACCGAGAGCCAAGCCTCCACCGACATCGCCGTTCGTTCCGTCAAATGTAGCCAGCGTCCGCTGCCTTCCGGATCCGTTTTGCTCCGGCGGAGCAAAATCGTCATTCGCGGTTCGCCTGGCTTGTTATGGCGGCGAATATCTTCAATGCGCAACGCCACCAGCTCACTTCGTCGGCTCAGCGTATCGTAAGCCACCTGCAGCAAGGCTCGGTCACGTAGCCCGCGAATATCCATCTCCGTGCCCATCAATAAGCGTTCCAGTAGATCAGAGCGGATCCCCTGCGCCTGCTTGGCCGCTCGCCCCAGCGTGCGGTGCATACGCTTCATGGCAATCGCCACCTCTGGGTCTTGCCCTGGCAACGGCAGGCGGTTCAGTTTATGCACCGTGCAAATACCCGATACAGCCCGGCGTATTGAGGCAGAACTCCTTACACCACCAGCCGTTAGCGAATCGACAAACGCAGCCAGATACTGCGGCAGTGCGGGCAGCGCCTGCCAGCCACGCGTAACGCAGAAGCGTGCAAACTCTGCAAAATCGGCGCGGTACGCCCGAATCGAAGAGGGCGCATAAGCCCCTTCAATGCGCGCCATAGTGGCATCCAGCAACGCCATCATCTCTGCCAGAGTCGGTTGGGGAGATACATTGTCCATCATCGGTCTCCTGTAAATCAGGTGTCAGATAGATGGCAGTATCCGAAACGAGAGTCTCACCAGGTGATCCTCTCGTGGGCTAATGCAATTTTTTGTGTGCCGTAGATCTGGGGCGTGGCTATTGTCGAGGCCGCTGGGTCGTCTGATCTTCGGCCGAAGCGGACGTTGAATCGATCAAGTTATTCCGTCTGTTATCGGCCATAAGCAGACGTACGCACACACTTCCACTAAGCAGACATTCCGTTGAAGAAGTTGTCTGGCTTATTGATGTTGTTATACTGACAAACAAAAAATTACAGGTGACTTAAAATCATATATTTAAGCCAACAATTTTGGTGCCATCAATATCAACTGTTATAAGGCTCCATGCGTCCGTATAAACACTGTTAGCCTTCAATGACAGCAGCCTGATCATGAGCCAAGCAAATGGTTTCGCCTTAGTTCTCAGCACTGTTCGTGAACAGGTCTTTCTTCATTGCGTTAGTGCCGAAGAGGGATTTGCTGAGCCTGTTTCTGACTTCTTGCATAGTCGCAACGCGCCACTTGTTTGCTTTGTCGTTGGCTCAAACTCGACTATTACTCACCTCGGACTAGGCAGCCGTGGGATGCGTGCAGGCACTGGAATTCGACGACTGAACGTGAAATCGATTACTCTTCTATCCAAACCGGTTGGGATCGCAGAGGTAATGGATGAATTACCAAACAGACTAAAGAACACTGCAAGAACTCGCTTTTCGTCTGGCGGGCTTTTCACTCCCAAGGCCTTCGAGGCAGTAATCGAAGCACTTCGGAAACTCTCCCCTGAAACCCAATCGGTTCTAGACCGGTTCAGCCGGCTTAGAACAGAGCGCATTCTGCAATTATCTGGTCGCGCTCGTGAATCGCTTGCTCACCAGCAACAAGCGTTAGTAACTGCTCTTTCCATTGCAGGATTAGATAGAACCGAGCTGCAGGAATGGTCGCCGCCCGATCAAGGCTCTCCAGCCTCATTTCTAGATGGACTGCCAACCGCTCGACTGCGCGAAGACCCGATGGTTGTGAATGACTTAACCAAAGTACCGGGGTTTGATCTCATTAAGACTCTTCCTTACAACGCCGCGATTTTTGAGTCAGACTCCGAACGGCTTACTGTTGTGCTGGCCAATCGACTACCGCTTGAAGAGCAAACTGGCACGGACTTGGTGTATTTAAATGAAACCTACCAGTCCTTCGTAATGGTGCAATACAAAGCCATGGAGCGCGACGATAAAGAAGGTGCGCTATTCAGACTTCCGAGCCCTCAATTGGATGAAGAAATTCAACGCATGGATAAGCTTCTCGGGATTCTTCAATCGTGCGCTCCAAACAATCACCGGGACGGTTTCCGGTTAAGTGAAAATCCGTTCTTCTTGAAACTCTGTCCCAGAATTGTTTTTCAACCTGATGATGTTGGCCTTGTGCCAGGCATGTATCTTCCATTGGACTATTGGAAAGTATTGGTTGTGCATCCTGATCTCATGGGACCGAAGGGCGGACTTCGAGTTACATACGAGAATGCTGGGCGGCATTTTGATAATACTGAATTCATAAAGTTGGTTGCAAAGGCTTGGGTTGGCACCAACGCTAATCAATCATCGGTCTTGAAAGACGTCATTCGCCAGGTAATTGAGACCGGCAAGGCTGTGGCAATTGCCGTGAAGGCTAACACAGCGGTCAACAGGGACGCGCCGCAAGCGGCGCGCCCGTTACTTTGAACGTTAGACCTCCTATGGATACTCCACTTGACCTAAAGGGCGGGAAGAAATGGTTGCCCATCTCCATATATGCAATGGAGGGCCACCTTCAGCAGCTCATCGTTCCGGTTCCCGACTATGATGCTCACAAGTGCATCGCACTGAGAAAAAATGTTTCGTATTCGTTGCAGCATCTCGAGTTTCTTCATCGCTGCGAACGTGATCTGGAAATCACCTCGGTAATCTGGACGCAAAACGCCAAGACATTCATCATTGTCGGCTGCGGCATTCTGGAAGCATTGTTCTTCTACATACTCGTTTCGAGTGGGAAGGCTGCAAAAACAGACTGGAAGTCGGTGTCCAAGGCAACAACATCGGAGTGCGAAATTGGCGGAAAGATACATCGATCTGAAATCGAATATTTCGTAAAGCTCGATGAGCCCGCCCTTGAGCAAATGACCTTTGATGCAATGTGCAAGCGTGTCGAAAAGCGTGATTTGGCGAAACTTGGTTCCGAAGAGTTCTACAAGCACTTGCCCTACCTTAGATCGCTAAGAAACCGTGTGCATATTCACGATGTGAATGGAACGGCCGACACCGACTGGGCGAAGTTCAACCGGAAGGATCTCAATCTTGTGAAGCAAGTTCTCTTGTTGTTGCTCCAGTCATCGTTCTTCCCAGCAAAGAACCCGGATCGCTTCTACTTTCTTAATGTCTAGGCGCCGTCGGTCTAACCTCTCATTCCACCGGGCCTGCGCGAAAAGCCGCGCAGGTCGGTGAATTCAAACGTTCCTGATCGTCCGCTTTCAAACACAGCCTACAGCAGCAATGGGTCGGGAGCAGACCACAACACATCGCTACCTTAAAGTCCGCTCCGGCCGAACAAGAGCCATTCAGTTTGGAATTGCGACAGGGCAAGCCGAAGTTGACCGTGGTGCCTCACCCGCCTTTATAACCGTCTTCTAACGTTGAGTATGTTAGGGTTTGTAACTATGTTAGATACAGCGCTTTCACGGTAGGTTGGCCAGCGTACGTAGTATTTGTTAGCTAAAATCCGACATTTGTTATAGCATTTAAGCCAAAATACGACATTTGTTGGTGGTGCTATGGGCAAAAAAGTTAAAACCCGACAACAGGCGACATTCCAAACAGAGGTGCTAATTCCCCGTGATAGCGCCGAAGAGCGTCGATTGCAGCGCGCCGCTCAACGCCACCAAATCACTCGGGTTGCCAAAGGCGTCTACGTCAATGCGCGTGATCCCGAGGGGCTCGCCCTTGGCGAGTTGGGTCCGGTGGCAAATACGGTGCGGCGAAATTGGCAGCAAATCGTCGGGCATTTGGTCCCCCTAGCCGTGGTATCGCACCGGAGTGCGCTCATCGGTGGCTTTACGCCTGAGGGTGAGTTGATTTTAAGTCACCCGACCCGATTCAACCGTAAGCTAACGTTGCCTGGTTTGGTGATCGTCTTGATCAAAGGGCCTGCACCTTTGCCGGGAGATATGCCGCTCGGTGAAAGTGGCCTTCATTGGGCCTCACGCCCACGAATGTTGCTTGAAAACCTCAGTAAGTCACGTGGCGGCAAGCGTACTGCTGGCAAAGCCGGCGTTGAGACAATGCTGGTTAACGTATTGAATGCTTCTGGCGAAACGGTGCTCAATCAATTGCGCGACGATGCGCGCCATTTGGCACCGTTGTTAGGCGCTGATTTTTCGATGTTCGATAGCCTGGTCAGTGCGCTGCTCGGGACCTACGCCAGGGGTGTACTCACCACGCAAGCAGGCGCGCTGGTTGCCCATGGTACGCCAGTAGATGCCGAGCGCCTGAGGCGGTTCGGCCTATTGGCCGACGCACTACGCACGACACCGGTTGCAAATTGCCCTGATCGCGTTGTTCAGCCGATGGCGAGAACCCATGCCGCCTTTCTGGAAAGCTACTTCTCAAACTACGTAGAGGGGACGCGCTTCTCGATTGAAGAAGCTGAAGGGATCGTTCTGCACAATCAGATCGTGGCCACCCGCCCCAAGGATTCGCATGATGTACTGGGCGTATTTAAGCTAATCATGGATCCGCACGTACGCAGCAGCATCCCGGCACCGATCGATATTCTGGATGGCTTGAGAGAACGCCATCAATTGATGCTGGGACGCCGCCCGGAGGCCAACCCAGGTGTCTTCAAAGAGGCGGTCAATTATGCCGGCCAAACCCGATTCGTTGAACCTGCCTTTGTTCGCGGTACGTTACTGGAAGGCGTGAAGTTAGCGACCGGTATCCCAGAAGGGTTGGCGCGTGCCATCTTCTACGCCTTTCTGGTGTCGGAGATCCATCCCTTCGGTGACGGGAATGGTCGTTTATCGCGGCTAATGATGAACGCGGAGCTCTCTCGCGTGGGGCAGGCGCGCATCATCATTCCAACGCTGTTTCATGAGCAATATGTCGATGCCCAGCGTGCGCTATCACGTAACAATGATCCACAACCGCTGATTAGGGCGCTGAGCCGTATTGCCCAGTGGGCACCTTTGTACGATTTCAATGACCTCAAGCGGGTGGTGGCAGACATGAAAAAATCCAATGCCTTTGCAGAAAACGCCCGCGAATACCGTTTGCTGAAACCGGATGGGCAGGTATTTGCCTGAAGTTCAGAAAGCCTAGAGAGCGGGACGCCTTAAATCCGGCTACTACGCGGTACTGGCCTCGTTTCTGGCCTGAGAATAGATTCTGTTCCCCCCCAAACTCTGCCGTCGGAATGTAGTTTCTCAGTAACCCGCAGAACAGAAACCCCTCTCTTTCGCCCAGGGCCGATAACCATCCCTCGACCGCCTTAGCGGTGCGGTCCGTCACGTGTAGCCAGCGGCCGTGCCCCTCCGGGTCTTGCCCCGGCAACGATCGGTCTCCTGTCCATCACTTTCTAACGCTAACATTCGTGCAAAGCACCGGCATTAAAATATAGATAACTGCATGATATGTAATGGCATTGTTTGTCATGTACAATGAACCATATGAACATAAAAGGTCGAATCATGCAGGCCCTGCGCCCTCGCAAAGACGGCGTCATTTTGCGGTCGGATGTATGTGGCTTGGGTAGCGCGAGTCAGGTCTCGGCTGTTTTAAAGGGGCTGGTTGAAGCGGGTCTTGTCGCAAAACTTGGTCGAGGTATCTATGCGAAGCCGAGCGCACTGGAGTTGCTCGGCAAAGGAGCCATTCTGGCAGATGTTCAAGCCAGAATGGCGCGCCAGCGAGCTCTTGCAGCAAAGCGGGCTCGACAACAGCGTAGGGATCCGACGGCAATCTATGTGCGTCAGCTTGCCAAGCGCGAAGGCGTTGTTTTTGCGCCGACCTTTGCTGATATTTGGGCTCAAGCAGTCACCAAACTTGCCGGTGACGAAATTAAAAGCGACAAAATTGACGATCTGCTCGTTGCCTTGACCCGCGCCGGCAAGCTTTCGCCCCGAGATATGACCAAACTGGTTGTTGCACATCATCGGAGCCTCACAAGTGTTTGATCCCTTCGGCGATTACGCAACAGCAGGCTATCTTCGCAATTATGATGGTGAGAAAAATCTCGAGATCGTTAAAATTGCCGAGCATCAGTTGTTCCGTGCGCAGCTACATAGAGCACTAGAATTCCTAGCGAGCAGAAAACGCATCTCGTACGAAGATTTTCTGGAAGTTCACCGCATTCTTTTTGTAGGCCTATATCCATGGGCGGGCAAAGATCGTGCACAGGTGTTGCCAGACAAAGCCGTTAAAAAAGCGGACCTTTATTTCTGCCACCCACAATCCTGTCGGCGCGCTGTGGAAGAGGCGCTTGCTGTCGCGCAAGATAAAAATGAAATGGCCATTCGGCCTGGTTTTGTTATGGGGATGTTTGCGTACGGCCATCCATTCCTTGATGGCAACGGCAGAACAATGTTGCTGGTCCATGCTGAACTTTGTTATCGGGCGAATATCTCTGTTAACTGGCTTCGCACGAGCAAGCAATCCTATCTAGATGCGCTAACATTGGAAATTGAGTTTCCAAACCAGGGTCATCTGGATGTATACCTAAAGCCATTTGTTGAGCCGAAAACTCCCCGTGACATCTGGTTGAAAACTGTATCGGCCATGCCGGGCCTCGATGGGCTGTATGCGCCAACGGATGATGTTGCGGGGTACTCGGATCCTGTGATTGCAAAGGAATATCAGGATTTCGAGAGGCGACGCGGCTACCGCTTTGAAAACTAAACGCTGAGCATCAGAACATTGAAAATGTTGCACTGCAATTGCAGGGGGGGGGGGTGTATAATTAGCGCAAGAAAATTTACATACCCAACCATTTTGGTGGGGTATCCGGTGTGGAAGAAGATCGGGCGGTGCCGTCTTTTGGAAAACAGACGCTAAATCCAAGGGCGGTAGCGTGTCTGGGGCGCAGGTCTTGTAGAAGAGTGGAGCCTCGGGCGGTGAGCTGGGGCGGGTCGTTTGGGTCTGGAAGAAGGGCCCGAGAAACGGCGTTAGCAAGCGTATCGAATTTTGATTGAACATTAAATTGCGGATTTTATTTCTGAGGTTTGGTGCTATTGGTGACGTGGTGCAATGCGCCATGGCGATTGCCCTCTTCAAACAAGAAAACCCGCAGAGCAAAGTAGATTGGGCGGTTAGTCAGTCGTTGGCTCCTCTGGTTAAAGCCATGGGCATTGCTGATCAGATTATTCCAATCAATTATGATGGGCTCATTAAGGGCTCGTTACTTTCGCGCCTGAAAACCTTTGGTCAGGAAGCTTTAAAGCTAAGACGCTTAGGTTCGTATCAAAAGATTGCTCATGCGCACGCCGATTACCGGTATAACCTGCTGACGGGGCTAGTTAAGGTTCATGAGAAAAACCGACTAGATCGTCCGTTTCCGATTGTTCACCGGTATCGTGTTTACGAATATTACCGTTTGCTGACGAATCAGGATCCGGTTGATTGTGACATCAATGTCGGTCTACAGTCTGTTCGTGAAAATTTGAGAGCCGCAGCAGTTGCGAGTCATCAAGCGTTGCCTAGCAACTATGTGGTTTTAGCGCCTGGCGGTGCAAAAAATCTTTTAGCTAACAATCCTCAGCGTCGTTGGCCAGTTGAGAACTACGTCGCTCTTGCTAAAAAACTTCGGACGATCGGTCTGCAAGTCGTTGTGGCTGGGGCCCCAACGGATTCATGGGTCAGTGATTGTTTCAATGGTGAAGATGTCATTGATTTAATTGGTAAGACAGATCTCTTGGGGCTTTTTAGTCTAATGGATCACTCGAAGGCCGTTGTTGCTCATGATTCTGGTCCTTTGCACGTTGCAACGGTTACAGGCGCGCCGCTTGCGGCAATTTTTGGGCCAACGCCAGCAAATGCCGTCGTGGCTTTTGAAAGGCCGAATACGATCGTGCTGCACAAGCAGAATAGGATTGCATGCAGTCCTTGCTACGATGGCAAGGCTTACGCGAATTGCTCTGAAAATCAGTGTATGAGCGCTGTATCGGTGGACTTGGTTTTTGAGAGCGTTACCGAATTGCTTAGAACGTATTGCTTTGAGCCGAACCTCGAACCTTGTTGCGAAACCTAATCAAAATGACCATGGCATCAGAAAACGCACAACCTAAAAAAATAGGCATTGTCATACCGGTCTACCGTGAAGAGAGAAATCTTCGGAGAATGTACGATCGGCTGGAGACCGTAACATCCGCTTTGAATCAATTCGAGTGGGAGTACGTGTGTGTTAATGACGGCAGCCCAGACAATTCGATTCTCGTATTAAGGCAGCTCGCGGCAGAAGACCCCAAGGTAAAAGTAATTGATCTGTCTAGAAATTTCGGGAAAGAGATTGCGTTAACGGCAGGTGTTCACGAAATTGAAGACGTTGATGCGGTCATTTGTATTGATGCCGACTTGCAGCACCCGCCGGAACTAATTCCTAAGTTGATTGAGGAGTGGGAAGCGGGCGCTGAGGTAGTAGTCACCATACGAAAAAGTATTGAGAAACAACCGCTCTTAAAACGCATAGGTTCGCATCTTTACTATTGGATTATCAACAAGATATCTGATCTGGAAATTGTGTCTCAAACCACCGACTTTAGGCTCTATGACAAAAAAGTCGTTGCGGCTTTTATGCATGCAACAGAACGCGAGCGCATGTTCCGTGGGATTATGGATTGGCTTGGGTTTAAGCGAACCTTTGTCGAATTTGAAGCTGGCGCTAGGACCGAGGGTGAGGCAGGGTACTCCTATTACAAACTCTGGCGCTTAGCGATTAATAGCATTACGTCGTTTTCGTTATGGCCATTGAGGCTTGCCGGATATTTGGGTGGCTTTATTACGACCGTGAGCGGTTTGGTTCTGTTGTGGATGTTAATTAATTACTTTATACAGAGTCGTTGGATATATACCCCTTTGGCGATGGTTGTAGTTGCAAACACCTTCTTGATTGGGATTGTCCTAATGGCCATTGGGCTAGTGGCTTTATATGTTGGTACAATTCATACAGAAGTGATTAACCGTCCACTCTATGTTATCCGCGAGCGAATCAATCTAACTAAAGAAGAAGATGAGTAGGAAGCTTGTTGGGGTTGGTTTAGGGCTTACGATAGCGAATGTATCGGCAGGTGTTCTTGGATATGTCTTCCAAGTCCTTATGGGGAGATTGCTGTCAGTAGGCGATTTCGCACTCTTTGCTGCCATTATGTCATTGAATGCAATTATAAGCTCTCCAATTCAGGCTTTTGCAACAGTTTTGGCTCGAAACATTACAAAATACGTAGCGTTTGGTTCCGTCAAGAATTTAAAGAAATCTTACGTGATGTTATCAAAAGGATTTTTTATAACATCAACGATTGTTTTAGTTTCATTATGGCTGTGTAGCGGCTATCTGGCAGAGTATTTGGCTAACTCAAACCGATACCACGTGTTTCTACTCGGAATAATTGTCATTGTAAGCGCAGCAAGTCTTTTGAATCACGCATATCTCCAAGGCATGCAGAGATATTACTGGCTAGCCGGCACTTCTGTTTCGTCAATTCTGTTCAAGTTGCTATTGGCCCTTGGCTTTGTCCTCTTGGGGATGGGCTGTTATGGCCCGCTTCTTGCCGTATCGCTTTCGGGCTTGTTGGTCTACTTGTTTTCAACGAAACACCTTCTGTCATTTATGAGTGGGAATGTTGTTGACGAATTGGATAGGCTACATCGAGATAAATCCATCTTTGATTTGGGTAGGTTGGTTCCAGTTATTGTTGCTACAACTTCAATATCACTTATGACACAAATTGATATGGTAGTAGTTAACAACTACTTTCCAAGTGAATTGGCAGGACAATACGCTGCCGCGGCCACATTGGGCAGAGCAATTCTTTACCTGCCTGGGGGGTTAGTGATTGCATTATTGCCAATGGTTACCGATGCCCAGGCTAGAAATAAAAACGTTTTTAGCTATTTATTAGCTTCTACGGGGTCAACTCTAGTCCTCTGTGGCGCTGCCATTTTATTTTACTGGTTCTTTGGTGACTGGATTATAGAACGTTTTTATGGGCCAAAATATGTGTTAAGTTCTGATTTGTTAAAATGGTATGGGTTAATGATGCTACCAATGGCGCTAATGATGGTTGCAGAATATTTTGCTATGGCATTGGGAAAAGTTGTTTACGCATGGTTGTCATTATTTTATACGCCATTGCAGCTTTTATTGATAAGCCAGTATCACAGCACGTTGTTCGAAATAATGTTAATCGTTGGTATGTGCGGCCTTTTGTTGCTGCTAAGCGGCTATTTTGCACTTTGGAAGCATGCGGATTCTTATGGGAAAACAGTAAATGACAGTAAATAATACTAGATCGAAAATTCTTGTTACGGGTGGCGCAGGCTTTGTGGGCTCTCATCTTTGCCGTAAATTAGTGAAAGAAGGCCATGATGTACTGTGTGTTGATAATCTATACACAGGAAATAAAGATAATATCATCGACTTATTTCCGAGTCCTAATTTTGAGTTTCTTCGGCATGATGTGACCTTTCCTCTTTATGTAGAAGTTGATCGAATATATAACTTGGCATGTCCGGCTTCACCGATTCACTATCAGTACGACCCTGTGCAAACAACAAAGACAAGCGTTCATGGAGCGATCAATATGCTTGGCTTGGCAAAACGTACAGGTGCTCGTATTTTGCAGGCATCAACCAGTGAAGTGTATGGAGATCCAGAGGTTCACCCTCAAAAGGAATCATATTGGGGTCGCGTGAATCCTATTGGCATTCGTTCGTGCTATGACGAAGGAAAGCGCTGCGCCGAGACACTGTTTTTCGACTACTATCGTCAACACAAAGTTGATATACGTGTTGTTCGTATTTTCAACACGTATGGACCCAATATGAATCCGAATGATGGACGTGTTGTGTCCAACTTTATAGTCCAAGCGCTTGCGAACAAAGATATCACAATCTATGGAGACGGTTCGCAGACTAGAAGCTTCCAGTATGTTGATGATTTGGTAAATGGAATGATTGCCATGATGGAAAACACAAGAGACTTCTTGGGTCCAGTAAATATTGGTAATCCTGGGGAGTTTACTATGCTGGAACTCGCGCAAAAGATTCTTGAAAAAATACCGGGGTCAACAAGCAAATTAGTATTTAAGGATCTGCCATCTGATGATCCAAAGCAGCGTCAACCAGATATATCTGTAGCCAAAAATGAGCTTAATTGGGCGCCTAATGTTTCACTGGACGATGGCCTAAATAAAACAATAACTTTTTTTAAAAAAATCGGTGTTTAATATATGAAAATTGCCATTGCCGGAACCGGTTACGTAGGTTTGTCCAACGGCGTGCTGCTCGCACAGCACCATGAAGTCGTTGCTCTGGATATCGTTCCCGAGAAGGTTGAGAAGATCAACCGTAAAGAATCTCCCATCGAAGACAAAGAGCTCGAGGACTACCTCAAGAACAAGCCTTTGAACTTCCGCGCCACACTGGACAAGAAAGAAGCCTACGAAGGGGCCGATTACGTCATCATCGCCACCCCCACCGACTACGACCCCGAGACCAACTACTTCAATACCAAGTCCATTGAAGCCGTTATCCGGGACGTCATGGCGATCAATCCCAACGCCACCATGGTCATCAAATCGACCATCCCCGTTGGCTACACCGTAAAAACTCGCGAAGCCCTCGGCACTCAGAACCTTATCTTCTCGCCAGAGTTCCTGCGCGAAGGCAGTGCCCTTCATGACAACCTGCATCCGTCGCGTATCGTCGTTGGTGAACGCTCCAGGCGCGCCGAGATCTTTGCCGGCTTGCTTAAAGAAGGTGCCATCAAGAAGGACATCCCGGTTCTCTTTACCGATGCCACAGAAGCCGAAGCCATCAAACTCTTCGCAAATGCCTATCTGGCCATGCGCGTTTCGTACTTTAACGAGCTCGACACCTATGCCGCCACCCATGGTCTGGACAGCAAACAGATCATCGACGGTGTCGGCCTCGACCCACGCATCGGCACCCAATATAACAACCCAAGCTTCGGTTACGGCGGCTATTGCTTCCCTAAAGACACCAAACAGCTACTCGCCAACTACCAAGACGTGCCACAGAACCTCATTCAGGCCATCGTTGAATCTAACACCACCCGCAAAGACTTCATCGCTGACGATATCATCCGTCGCAAGCCTAAAGTCGTGGGTGTCTATCGTCTGATTATGAAGCACGGCTCGGACAACTTCCGATCCTCCGCGATACAAGGAGTCCTCAAGCGCATTAAAGAAAAGGGTATTGAAGTCGTAATCTTTGAACCCGCACTCAACGCCCCGGAATTCCTAGATTCCCGTGTCGTGACGGACCTCAACGAATTCAAGAAAGAATCCGACGTCATCATCAGCAACCGCATGGCGGACGTGCTGGAAGACGTGGCCGGCAAGGTCTACACCCGTGATTTGTTCGGATCTGATGCCTAAAACTAACCATTGATGTGAAAGACAAAATGAAAACTTACAAGATTTTAAGTGTGACGCACTTAACTAAAAACACGTTCTTGCTGAGAACTGAGCGTCCCGATGTTGTGATACGTGCAGGACAATGCTTTAACGTTGGTGTTCCTGGTATGAGCATTAACCGTGAATACTCTATGTATTCATCAGCGGACGCCCCATACCTAGAGTTCTTGATCCGTGCAGTTGAAGATGGATTGGTCAGTTCCAAGCTTCAAAAGCTCAATGCCGGTGATTTGGTAGAAATTGATGGGCCATACGGAGAGTTTTGTATCCATCAAGAAAATTTGTCACACAAGCACCTTTTCATTGGAAGCGGCACTGGTGTCGCACCATTTCATTCCTTTTCAAAAACCTTCCCTGATCTCGATTATTTGGTTTTGCACGGGATACGTCATCCAGATGAAGCATATAACCAAGAAGATTATAAGTCTGGGGGCTATTACCCTTGTATTTCTAAAAATACTAAAGGTGTAAGTATGCGTGTGACAGATTTTTTGGAATCTAATCCACCAAAGGCAGAAACGATAATCTACCTTTGTGGTAATAGAAATATGATTGTTGATTCCGTTCAAATTCTGCTTGATCACGGAATTAACGGCGATCAAATAATCACCGAAGTATTCTTTTAATAGGATTTATGATGCGAATTGCAATTTCTTATCCGCCAATAGTCAATTCACATGGTCAAAAGGCCATGGTTTCTCAAAATCGCAATGTTCAGTACTTTAAAGAGCCAACTTATCTGTTGCCAGTGACTTATGCTCAAGCTGCAACTTGGCTAAAGCAGGATGGACATGATGTGTATTGGGACGACGGTAATGCCCAATTAAAAACCTACCAACAATGGTTGGATGATTTAGTTTCATGGAAGCCAGATATGGTTGTTGTAGAAAGCACAACACCCGTCATGAAATTCTATTGGAAAACTATCAATGAGATAAAGAACCGACTGCCATCAACTATCGTGGTTATGACTGGCTATCATTCAATGCGTAAGCCAGAAGAGACAATGGCTGAATCAGAGACTGATATAGTAGTTCGCAGCAGCCATGTAGATTTCGTGTTACATCGATTGGTTGATTACATAGGCAAAAACTCGTCATGGCGCTTAACTTGCCCGCTTGAAGGGCTTCATATTCGGATCGGCGATGGCGATGTGCGCTCAACCGGTAACTTTAGGCAAGTAGAACCACTTGATAACTCTCCGTTGATAGATCGTGATTTGGTTCAGTGGAAGAACTACGCCTATGAAAATGGGAACTATCTTCAAACCCCTGGAACCTATGCTACGAGCGTGATTCGGGACTGCATGTTCGGTAAATGTACTTTCTGCCGTTATAACGGCCCGGATTTGACATTCTCAATGATGAACGTGCAACGAAGTCTCGATGAATATGAAGATTTGATAGTCAATCATGGCGTTAAGGAAATCTTTGATGATTCTGGCGTTTGGTACAGAGGGCGCGAAGCTAGAGAGTTTGCACAAGGCATCATAGATCGGGGCTTGCATAAAAAGGGTTGCTATTTTGGCATTAATACACGCTTTGAATATCTAGACGAAGAAACCATTAAATTGATGGGTGAGGCTAATTTCAGATTTGTATTGTTGGGTTATGAAGCAGCTGATGATGAAACCTTACAACGCTTAAACAAGGGATATCAACTTCAACACGTTGAGAATTGCCTAAAATGGTTGACAAAGTATGGGCTTCATCCGCATTTGACAATTATGGTGGGCTATTTCTGGCAGACCCAACAACAACTAGATAACACAGTTTCAGAAGTCAAGCGTCTAATGCTGTCAGGCCTTGCTAGAACGCTTCAAGTGACATTGTGCACACCTTTAGATTACACGCCGTATCATCAGGAATGCATAAAGGAAGGTGTTTTGTTGACAGATGATTATAATGATTTCGATATGAGCAAGTTAATTGTGAAGACACCAATTCCTCACGATCAATATTACAAAGCGGTGAGAGAAATGTATTCAATTGCATTTCATCCGAGATTTGTTCTTCGTCAACTTCAATTTCTGCTCAGCTTCAATAAGCGAGACTGGCAATTTTTGTTCACATATAGTGGGCGAGCAATCCGTAGAGTACGCCAGCATATCTTTAACTTAACGAAGAATGAGGGTGTGGCTGGTTCACATTGAAGTTGATATATGAAATTGATTCTGGAGCATCTGCCGATTTCGTTACTGGTTGGAATGGTCGGTTGGCTAATAAGCTCGGATTTGTTGTGTTTTGTAGCCGCGTTGGTAAGTGGATGGTTGATCGACGTAGATCACATCGTGGATTTTTTTTACTACGTCTTCAGAACTAGAGATTCAAATGCACTCAAACTTCTCAAGTCAGGAGAGTACTTTAAGTTAAATGGAAAAGTCTTTGTGCCCTTGCATTCATGGGAATTAACTCTGGTCTTGGGGTTTTTATCGGTTTTATATCAGTCCTATGTATTTGGATGCGCAGCCGTTGCTATGGGGATGCACTTACTTCAAGATCAATTTTCATATCGTGTAAGAGTTAGTGGATATTTTTTAATATCTCGAGCAGCAAACAAATTTAAAATAGAAGAATTTTGCCAGCTCAAGAATTAATATGAACATTAAATTTAGCATAATAATACCTGTAAAAGCAATAAATGCGTACGTAAGAGAGACAATCCCTTATATTCAGGCAATAAAAAGAAATGATTGGGAAGTGCTTGTTATTCCGAATGAAAAGGAGGGAAACGAGTGGGGGGATCCAAGAATAACTATCGCTCATTCAGGGAAAGTCGGCCCAGCAAAAAAAAGAGATATGGGAGCAGAGTTAGCTAATGGTGAGATTCTTGTATTCTTAGATGATGACTCCTATCCGGAGGCAGATATTTTAGATATTGCTGAACTGTACTTCAAGGATGATCAAGTTGTAGCTCTAGGAGGGCCAGCTATTACACCGCGAAATGATACGTTCTGGCAACGAGTCTCAGGGGCAGTGTTCTTAAGCAAGCTTTCAGGTGGAATTCCGGAAAGATATATTCCAATTGGTAAGGTTAGGCAAATCGATGATTGGCCTTCTGTTAATTTAATGGTCCGACGGCACAATTTTAGGGATGTTGGTGGTTTCAATTCTCCGTACTGGCCAGGAGAGGACACAAAACTTTGCTTAGATTTAATTCAAAACAAAAAAAACAAGATTCTTTATGTGCCACAGATGGTAGTTTGGCATCACAGAAGAGCAGGATTGTTAAGCCATCTTAAGCAAATTGGAGGGTACGCAATACATCGTGGGTATTTCGCAAAAAAGTACCCAGAGACCTCAAGGAAGCCTGTTTATTTCGTTCCTACAGTGTTTGTAATTTTCGTACTTTGCAGTTTTGCAGCAATGTTTTCAGATACGAAATTCAAAATAGTGTTTCAAGTGGGATGGGTTATATATTTGGTTGCATTGTTGAAAGCATTCAGAGATATGCGGAAGTATGAAACTTTCTCTGTATCGATCTGTGGAATTGGATATACCTTCTTAACCCATATTTGGTACGGGTTACGCTTTGTGCAGGGTTTGTTAACCCGAAATCTACAAAGCAAACTAAGATAATATAATTGTACTGCCATGAATAAACAAGTAAGCGTTGTTATAACAACAAAAAATGAAGAACATAACATTCGTAATTGTTTAGAAAGCATAAAGCATCAAACATGGAGAAACGTTGAAATACTGGTTGTTGACAATGCTTCCGATGACAAAACAAAGGAGATTGCAAAGGAGTACACCAACTTTGTATTTGACAAGGGGCCAGAAAGATCGTCTCAGAGAAATTTCGGGATGATCGAACAGGCTAATGGTGAATATGTGATTTACGTTGACGCAGATATGGTGCTTTCACCAATACTGCTAGAGCAATGCGTAAATTTTATTGAAAATAACAGTGATACAGTAGCGCTTCACATATCTGAAATAGTACTTGGTAAAAGATATCTAAGCCGTGTAAGGCGGTTCGAGCGAAGTTTTTATGATGGAACTGTGATAGACGGAGCAAGATTTTTCAAAAGAAATACATTCGCTCGCGTTGGTGGTTTTGATGAAATACTATTTCGTACAGGAAGTGGAGAAGATTGGGATATCGATAAATCCATAAGAAAGTACGGAAAAGTTAAGCTTTTACAAAACATAAATGGATTGCGATCACCAAGTACATGGCCATTGGGCCAATTTATTGAAAATCGTGGTGTTGAATATAACCAATTCTTTTCTGGTATATACCACAATGAATCAGAGTTTTGTTTAAAAAAATATCTACGGAAGAAACTTTATTATAGTCAGGGATTTGATGGCTATATAAAAAAATGGGGTAGGGGTGATTCCGATATAAAAAAACAATTTGGGCTTTACTATCGATATTTCGGCGTGTTCATTGAGCATGGAAAGTGGAAGAAGCTGTTATCCAACCCAAATCTTACTATTGGGATGTATTTTTTGAGATTCTGTGTTGGTGTAGTGTATTTGTCTAGAAAGTTTTTGCGTTGAATAAATTCAGAAACGCATCTTTCTGCTGGATGCTTGCTCTTCTCTCGATTCAAATTTTGATTATTTCAGCTGAAATTTTATCTGCAAACGGCCGTATATTAAATACTGGAGATTACTCTTGGCCAATTAGATTTGATAGGTTTTTTGAGCTGACTTCCAGTACATTGGACGACAGCTATGGTTTTGGTAACCCAGCATCAAGGCAACATTCTAGCATGCCTTTTGCTGCGCTTGGGTACCTGGCCTCATTAATAGGAATCGACACATCAACATTTCAGCGAATATCATTAGCAGTTCCAATCCTTCTTAGCGGTTATGGTTGTGTTCTATTTGGTAAATTGATCTGCTGGCCATCGCAACAAAGGTACATTTTTGCAGTTTTGTATTTAGTTTCATCAATATCATATTCCTATTGGTCACCAGACCATGGCCAAAATTTTTTCGCGTATTACATGTTTCCAATGGTTATCGCGTTGTGCTTGAAATATGTCAAAGAACAAAATGTAATTGATCTGGTGATTTTATTTGCATGTTCTCTGAACCCCTCATTTTCGAATCCAATTTATTTATTTTTATATGTGCTTGCAGTAGCATCCTTGTTGCTTCTGACGTACCGGAACGAAAAAATCTGCGATGAAGGCTCATTGGCCAGAATTATAACATGTTTATCAGTAATAATTGTAGCGAACCTTTATTGGATAGTTCCATTTCTTCTAGAAATCACTCTTCAGTATGATATGGCTAATAATAAGATTGCTGGCTTGGCATCTGATTACGAAGTTGCGAAAGGTGATAGCTTACACTTTATTACAGCAGTAACGGGAAACGGTGGTGGCTTTTGGGTCGCAGGAGCAGAGTTCGGAAAAGGAGAACCATATAGGCTCTGGGGGAATTACTCAAGAACCTTACCATTCCTGTATTTAAATGCACTAGTAACTATTTTATGTTTGATATATTCAATAGGTCAATTCAATAAGTCACGAAATTCTCAATATTTGACATTAATGTTTTTACTGTTGGTAATTATTATATCTTGACTTAACCTCCATCGGCCATTCTCTATACCGGCAGAATTGCTCCTAAAGTTACCTGGTTTCGGCCGCGGCTTTAGATCAGTATATATGAAGTTCGGTTTTATGCTTGCCTTTTATTGGGCTGCTTTGCTCTCGTATTCGATAGATTTCAGTAAATCTGAAATATCTAAAACTTTTATAAAATATTATACCCTTTTTATAATTCTGCTAAATCTATCGCTGAGCAGCATGTCTCGGAATAAAATTAACGTCAAGTTTCTTGCGAAGACATTTGCATGGATTGTATACAGTAAGCGCTATTTGTTCATAGTAGCACTATATATTCTTGTTGCCGCTCTTGTTGTACCGCACATGCTAGGGCTAATCAATAGAACCAATGGGGATGTTACTAGGCCCCCTGATTATATTAGTATTCCACATAGTTACTTTGAGCTAAAAAAGCTTTCTGCTAATCAAAATGGATTTGGTGCTCCACTCGCCCTTCTCAATTCCAACAGCGAGAGTTATAACATTTGGCTCGATTGGGGCAAACACAATGGTTATATCGGTAGTGATTTCTTGCGAACTATTTATGATGGGCCCGTAGTTTCATTTAATGATGGCTCGAAATCGTTCGTAGAGATGGAAATAGCATGCTCCAACATCAATCTTTATTGTATTGATTATTTGAGATCTATCGGATTTAAATATCTGATGGTAAGAAAAGATTTGGCTGAGGAGCGGTTTAAATATAACAACATTAACAAAATAAGTTGGTTGCAAAAAAATTCAAATGCAGTCAATATTAACATGATTAGCGAGAACTATAACTTTGCATTATTTGAAATTCACAATGCTGTCCCGAACTCCCGATTCTGGGCAGCTGTTAGTGGAAAAATTGCCTTGAATAAAATAAGTTCGTCAATTGTTTATTATAAAAATGACTCAAATAATTCAACAGTTCAGAAAGTAGGACGATCAGTATCAAATTGGAGTGTCTGCCCAAATGATACGATTGTCAGTTCATGGGTTGATCTATTTAGTTTGATATTTCAATGCTCACGTGGTCGAATATCGAATGTACTGAATATAGAAAAAATGCCAACGATTAATAATATACCAGCTGGAACTGGCTATTTTATTTACAACCCATATTATGGGTTTTTCTTTGGCAGCATTATAAGCGTTTCATTTTTTATATTCCTTGTCCTTGGCGCAGCATTTAAAAGGGTGCGAACATATGTTTAACATGGATGCTTTTACCCGCCTGTATTATATGATATTTCCTATGAAGTTCATCAGATATCATGCATACAGAGTTTTGGAAATGGTTAAGAGTTGTGCACACACTTATGATAGAGATGGTGTAGTCCTTCTTGACATTGGTGCTGGAGACACCCCCTATAAAAAAATATTTAAAAAACTCAATTACAATAGTCAAGACTATGTTCAAAACAAATCAAATACTATCGATTATGTTTTCGATATTTCAAATACAAACAATTGCATTCCAGACGATTTCGCTGATGTTGTAATCTGCACACAAGTATTAGAGCATGTTGGCAATCCCTACGACGCATTGCATGAAATCTATCGGGTACTAAAGAGTGATGGGGTTTGTTATCTGTCGACACACATGGCCTTTGAAGAACATATGCTTCCACATGACTACTGGAGGTTCACTGAGCATGGCATCAAACTTCTTGCTCGTTCAGTTGGATTTGAAATTCTAGAGTTCTATAAGCATGGCGGGTCAGCTCAGATGCTACATCTTTTATTTTGGACATGGCCATTGCGAATATTTTTTCCAAAAAGAACCGGTCTAGCATATGTCATATATTGTGTGCTGAGCACACCATTCGTTTTAATTAGTGGTATTGCGTCCTTGATATTGGATTCGTTTGATAGGAACCCAACAATTTATCCAAATTTTGAAATCGTTCTAATCAAGGAAATGTAATGGTGAAGCTTAGCGTCGTTATTACAACTAGAAACCGAGCGTATAAGTTGCTTCAATGTATTTCTTCAGTATTATCGTCCGACTATGTTGAAAATTATGAAATCATCGTTGTTGACGATGCATCAACGGATGACACGCAAGATATTGTTCATAAATTTATAGATAGTAATTGCCATCAGAGGATCAGATATATAAAAAACGATCAACAATTAATGATGGTCCGCTCACGGAATTTGGGCGCAAAGGCTTCCGTTGGAAAATATATATTATTCATAGATGATGATAATTGTATCGATCGATCTATGATCAATGTCTTGATTCAACACATTGAGAATCATCCTGATGTTGGAATTATTGGTCCAGCAATGTATGCGAGAGCAGCAAATACTCCATACCTTCTATACCAACGGATTTCAAAATATACGGGCAGAACTAAGGGATATAACACAAGCCAAAGTATTATAAATGAATCAGATGGTGTTCCAAATGTCTTCATGATTAGAGCAAGTGTAATGCACGAATGTGATTTCTTTGACGAAAGAATAGTTCAGACTTTTACAGAGCCGGACTTTGCAGCAAACGCAAAACGTAATGGATATAATTGTGTGATGCATAGTCAAGCCAAAACCTATCATGATGTTGAATTAAATGGACTAATTTTACAAATCAAATTGAATATTTATTCACAGAAAGCATATTTCTCATTGAGAAATAGAGGGCTTTATATCATTAAGTACGGCTCAAAAGCCAATAAACTTATATACTTCGGACTCTTTGCACATGTGTGGCCATTTATATATGTTACCACCTCCATATACGCGAAGAAATACAATGTTGCGAAGCTATATTTTTGGGGGTATATAGATTCGTTGAAAATACTGTTTTCTGGTAATGTTCCGTCCTTTGAAAAGGCTCTTGCATTTGTTAGAAGGAAGATGGCGTGAGAACTCAGGATTTTTCTAAACTGATAAATTTTGTTGCTAACAAGTTGATTTTTGCATTCTCTTCATTAAGAGCAAAATTATGGAGAATCATCGGTGCGGAGATTGGCGCTGGTTCTCAAATTTTAGGCAGAACTGTGATGCTTTCGGCGTCAAATATTCGAATAGGAAGCCAAACAACGATTAATAATAATTGTAGATTGGATGGTCACGGAGGATTATCGATTGGAGATAATGTAATGATCGGAGCTAACTGCCAGATAATTTCTGCAACACATAACATTGATCGACTTGACATACCGATGAAGTTTCAGGGAATAAAGAAAGCTCTTGTGACAGTGGGTGATGATGTTTGGATTGGTGCATCAGTAATTATATTGCCAGGTGTTACTGTGGGAAGAGGAAGCGTGATCGGTGCAGGCTCCATTGTTACAAAAAATATTCCTGAATTTGCAATTTGTGCGGGGAATCCTGCCAAACTCATTAGATATAGAAAATAGTTTATGTGCGGAATATTTGGTGTTGTATCTTGTAATCAAAAATTGAAAAGCTATTCAGCTTCATTAGACCTTCTTTATCATAGAGGACCTGATGGATCAGGGCAATATGTCGACACAGTATATGGAAAGGATATATTTTTTGGGCACCGTCGATTGTCAATCGTTGATTTGGACGATAGAGCAAAGCAACCTTTTGTGAGTAGTGATGGAAACCATATCATAGTATTTAATGGGGAAATTTATAATTATCAAGAACTTCGTAGCAAATTGATTGAAAGCGGTGTGGTTTTCAGGACGACATCGGACACAGAGGTCCTCCTCAACACATATATTTTATATGGCGCAAAGTGTCTGGATCTAATAAATGGTATGTTTTCGTTTTCTATCCTAAATAAGCAAGATGGTAATATTTTTTTAGCTCGCGATAGGTTTGGAAAAAAGCCATTGTACTATTACTTAGACTCCGATACGCTTGTCTTTTCATCTGAAACCGAACCTATTACACAACTAGATCACATTAAGGACAAATTAACAGTTAATACGCTCGCTGTGCAGCAGGTTTTACAGTATGGATTCATCCCAGGTGTAGATAGTATTTATAATGAAATAAAGCGTTTTCCAAGCGCATGTTATGCATATTTCTCACTTGATTCTATGGAGTTTATTAAAATAAATTCATATTGGAACTTGGAATCTATTCTTAATAAAACAGCAGCATCACTTTCTGAGCTAGATATGCTTATAGAGGATTCTGTGAATTTACGCCGACCATCTGACGTATCTGATTGTGTTTTTCTTTCCGGGGGTCTTGATAGTAGTCTGGTTTATTTGAAGGCTTTGAAATCGAATCCTGAAACACCTGCGTTCAGCATTGCCTATGATAACTATATTGGAGATGAATCAAAATACGCGCAAGATGTGGCGCGCCATTTAGGTGGGAATTGTTCACTGGTTCACTTTAGTGAGCGCGACTTCCAAGATTATAGTCTAAAAATTTTAAATGGGATTGATGAGCCTATTGCCGATGCTGCAATGATACCCTTATCCTATCTCTGCTCGCAGATTAAGAATTCATATAAGGTCGCCTTAACGGGTGATGGCGGAGATGAAATATTTGGTGGTTACATTAAATACAAAGCTCAAGCAATTCTCGAAAACACACCAAAATTTGTAAGAAAAATTTTAACTCAACTCCCTTTAAATTTCTCTAGTAGCCAAAATTTTGAACGCATTTCATCGGTTGCTAACTGTTCATTTTTCGAACGTCAGTTTACGTTTGGTAGTGGGGGCTTTTTGCCTCATGATGTCAAAAATATTGTTTCGAATTATCATTCGTTAGTTTCGGTGAATGAAAAGTTTGAAAAATTTTTTAATAATGGTTGTAGTGCGTATCACAAATCAATGCAATACGACATCAAGTATCAGTTACCAGATTGGTATTTGTACAAATCAGATCGTGCCAGCATGATGCAAGGAATCGAATTAAGATCACCTCTGCTAGACTATCGTCTCGCTGAAATGGTGTTTGGAAATGTAAATTTAGGATTAAACAAGCAACTGTTTTCAAATAAATCAATAGTTAAGAAGTTGCTCTTGGAAAAAATCCCTAAACGCCTTGTGTTTAGAAAAAAAATGGGTTTTGCTGTAAGCTTAGATAAATTTGTTAATACTTCTGATGCTATGGATATTGCATTTGTTGACAAAAACTCCGCATACACAAGAATTAAATGGATTAAGCAAAATTATATGAAATTGTCGAGCCTTCAAAAATTTAAGTTGATTACCCTCAATAGTTTTTTATCGAGGAAGGAATTTGTCTGAATGAAGTTTTACAAATATATATTTTTATTGCCGAATTTCGAAGACGTTCGTTCATGTAAGCGAGTGATACAGGACCTTAGCGAACAATATAAAACAACAGGCTATATTTTGGCTGTTGATGATGGTTCAGTTTCTGAGTGTTTATCATCCTCAGATATAATTGAGTGTGGGATAGATGGTGAAGTTCTAAAAATCGAGAGAAATATTGGAAATCAAGCGGCAATTTCATTCGCATTAAAATATTTGCAACGATTTCAAATAAATTATGATTCGTTGATAATTATGGACTCAGACGGTGAGGACAGTCCAAGCGATGTCGATCAATTGCTGCAAAAGCTTGAAAGAGCAGATGTTGATGTTGTCGTAGCAAGTAGATCAGGACGCCATAACAGCACTGTATTTAAATTAATGTATTTTTTTTATAAACTAGCCTTCAAGCTTTTGTCAGGAAAATATATTGATTTCGGAAACTTTATGGCTATAAGGTCCCGTCATGTTAAAAGGCTATCTTACATCAACGATGTTGCTATCCATTTTCCTGCTGCAGTATTAAATTCACGACTTAGGGTAGCTAGGGTCAGGATCGCAAGGGGCAAGCGAATCTATGGTGAGTCAAAAATGAATTATTCATCATTAATTCTTCATGGTGTAAAATCCTTAATAGTATTATCAGATACTGTAATCGTAAGACTAATTATTGCTTGCTCAGTTGTTATCTTGTTAATAATACTCGGGTTTTTTTTGGTGCTGATTCTCAAGCTTGCAGGTTATACAATTACTGGTTGGGCATCAACTGTTTTGATTAGCTTATTTTTGATCTTGCTTCAAGTTGGAATGTTTAGTTTATTGTCACTTTTAATTGTTGTGCCAGTTAAATTTCTTGTCTCTTACACGCATATTTTTAGTAATTTTTTAGATGATAAAATCTAATGGCAAACTATACATATTCTGGCGATGAACTTGATATCTTCGCAAAGGCTAAGTCATGGAAGAGATATTGGTCATCAATTATAACTGATTATGTAAGCGGTAGTGTGCTGGAAGTTGGTTCTGGTCATTGTGAAAACGTAGAATATTTTGCAAATAATCATGTGCATCTATGGTGCGCATTAGAACCGGATATGACTCTTTATGCAAACGCAATCGAGACAGTGCGGAATAAACCCAGACTCAAATTTCCTGTTGAGCACAAATGTGGTTTTATTGACGTCATTGATATCGATGAGCAATTTGATTGTATTTTGTATATTGATGTCCTAGAGCATATTTTGGGCGATAAAGATCAGCTTGCTAAGGCGTATAAACGTCTTAAAGTTGGAGGGAGAATTTGTATTGTTGTTCCTGCCCACTCATTTCTGTTTAGTCCATTCGATCAATTTGTAGGACATCATAGGCGATACAGCAAGGATACTTTGATGAATATTTTCCCCGCTGAGTCTTCATTGATATTTGTTAAATATCTAGATTCAATTGGCATGTTCCTATCGTTGGCAAATAAGTATATTTTAAAGTCGTCTCACGTTAATGATCGACAAATATGGATCTGGAATAACTTGGTTATACCAATTTCGAAGGTTGTTGATAAGTTTTTAAGATTCAATTATGGAAAAACAATTGTCGCTGTGCTTCAAAAGGATCGTATATGAATCCCCGGATTTTGTTTGTTAAACCTGCTGATAGATTTCTTGAAAATGAGTTTTCCTACCAACAGTTGGGGCCGCATTATTTACAATCCTATTTGCAACAGCACGGATATGAATCAGATATTCTGATCTGCTATGCTGACCGATCCAAGAATAACTACGAGGAAGTTGTAGCATTCGAAAATTTACGAATGCTCTTGCTAAAGAACGGGTCAACAATTGATGCCGAAATGAACCCTGAAATTTTTTCTGACTACGATATAGTTGGCTTCAGCGTTATGAGTCCCCAGGCTCCGGATGCGTATCTTATGTCTAGATACATAAATCTTCATTACCCAAATGTCACAACCGTAATAGGCGGTTCTCATCCTAGATACTATTTGTCTTCTGTTCAGAATCTCCCTCGAGAGATTAGGTTTAATTTTGTAGTTCCACAGGATGGTTGGTTGCCCATGTTGCAGATTGTTCGGGGTGATGTAACTAAGAAATCCTATTCAGTTGTATTGACAGATTCACAAAAGAAAATTGACACATACCCAGCGCCAACAAGAAATAAAGCATTAATGGAAAGGCTGTCTTATGAAATTTCTGGACTGCCTGCTTTTCATACAATTACTGCATTGGGTTGTCCATTCACATGCAATTTTTGTGAGTCCGGAAGAGAAAATACAAGAATATTCTCAAAGGAAATGGTAAATGAAGATTTGGCGAATATGGCGCGTATTCATGAAGAGCTCGGTAATTCAAAGAAGGCGTTAATGTTCTTTGATGATGTGGGACTTTTAAATCCAAGTCAGGTTGAATCTTTAGCGATGCTAGTCTCGAACAATGGGTTTGATGCATGGCGTGCGTTTACTCATGCATATCTAATAAATAGGTTTAAGGAAAAGCTTCTGATTCCGTTCGTCACAACGGGCGGCAAGAGAATTGGTGTTGGTTTAGAAACAGGGTCTCAAAAGACGCTCGATTTAATAAATAAGCGAAATGGGAAAAAGCAATTTGTTGAGGAACATTTGGAAGCTGTATTCATTGCAAATGAAAATGGAATAGCTGTCGATACATTTACAATGATCTTTCCATGGGAAGACGAGTCTGATCTTGATGCCACAACTTCTATGATCGAGGCGATTATATCTCACCCAGTAAATGCGGTTGACCATTTGGGAAGGCCTCTGCGCAACTATGTGGATTCAACCATTATGTCGCCATATCAAGGAACAAATTTCTATGACATGGCAATGCTTGGGACACTGCCCTTTACTAAAATTAAGCCAAACATAGATCCTGGTACGTTGTGGTACAAGGGTCACGGCGGCGGCTCCGGCTGGCCTTATCTAGAGACAAGATTGCCGCGTGAGGTTTACGAGGATGTTCAAAAATACAGAAATTCGCTCAGGTCGGAATACAGATAAGCTAATTATGCGCTTTTTGATTTATATAGCACCATTGATTGCTTTTCTTGTTGCATATGTTAATTCAGTTTTGTTAGTGCTAAACACAGAAATTACTGGAGATGAAACGCTTTATTTGTATTTTGCAAAATATCTAGTTAATGGGGGTGCGTTTTTCGGGGAACAATGGTTTGATGACAAACCTGGGGGTGCCCAACTCATTTATCTTATTGCAAATTTATTTAATCTGCCAGATCTAAATATTGAATCGACGCGTGTATTTAGTTGTATTTTTAATGGCGTAACATATATTTCATTTTTTATATTGCTAAGAATGCTGATTGGCAGCGTGCCTGTATCTTTTTTGGGTTCTGCTCTATATATTATTATCAGTACATCCAGCATGTTGGAAGGATCTTATTCAAACGCAGACAACTTTGTTTCTCTGGGGATAATTCTCGCGGCAATAACATCTCTCCGTGGCAGATTTTACCTTGCTGGGTTCATAATTGGCATATTTTTTTGTATCAAACAAAATATTGCGCTAGAAGTTATCCCATCTGCATTGCTGTTGTACATCCAAAGTATTAGGGGCAATACGGGGGTTGCAAAATACATCACCGCAATTAGATTCAACATATTGCAATTTATGGTTTTTTTACTACCGTTGTCGATTCTGCTTCTGTTTGCCTATATTAGCGGAACTCTAGAACATTTCCTAAAAGCATCATTTTTGGACAGAATACATAGTCACATAACGTATAAAAACTATGATTTCGCTATGCGTTATGGAATTCCAATCATAAATGGTAGCTATTTCTATTGGCTATCCGCTATTCTGTTTATAATAACATTTCCGTTTATATATAGATCAAATATTAATTCAGATATAAGTTCGCGGGATGAAGCATTATATATATTTGTATGGATTTTATGTTCTGCCTTGGGCGTATGGGTTGGCGGTTATTTTTTTCCACACTATTTTCTCGAGATCATACCAGTTCTAGTTGTTTCAACACTATATGTTTTGTTTAAATCAAATTTATCAGTGTTTTCAGTCTTTGTCATATCTGTTTTGATATATGAGAGATACTTCAAGGTTACTTCAGATTGGTTGTTTTTCACTGCAGCTATAGTGATTTATTTGCTTATTGTTTTTGTGCCGCATAGAAGAGTTTTTTTCAAATCATTATTACTTTTGCTGCTTGCAACATCCTTGTTTTCTTATTCCGATTTAACAAGATGGCGTTATCCGAAAAAAGCTAATGATACCAGCGTTTCCAATTTATATAAAGCATCTCACTATGTTTCAGAATTAAAGCCAAGGAGCTTGTTTGTATATGATTATGTAATGGAGATTTATTCCCTTTCGGGCATTCACCCCGTACAGGCTTTTCCCGCGAAATTCCAATATATAAATCACAACTTATTCATCGGAGACAATCGTAACTATCCGAATGATCAGAATCTAATAGATTCCAGATGGTTAGAAATTATTGGTGCTGTAAATAAGTCACAGTATGATGTAATTGTAATAAATTATGGCACTGTGAATAAGGCAGAGTTTGTTCAACTTAATCAGCTATTGAATTCAATTTGCAGCAATTATGCAGTTGATCGCATCTTTGGCGATGTTTGGGTTTACAAAATTTCAAGTGGCGCTAACTGTAATGTTCCCGATGATTTTGTATCTGATCTGATAATTACCCCAGATGATTTAGGCGCACACTTTTCCATCCCCTTTTCTCAAGCTCCATTTCCATATTTTTATGTTCGATGCCCTGATGGAAGATGGGCTTTCCCAATCAATGGAATCGATCAACCATTAATGGTGCATTATACCGGTTCAAGAGCTTTTTATAAAATTAATCGGGATCCGAGATATTTAAGAAATTGTTCTTACAAGTTTTATGATATTATGTCTGGTAAATATATACAAAATACATTCAGTGAACAAATTGTAGATAAAAAAACTAAATGAGTACGAATTTGGTTACTGGTGCCGCCGGATTTATTGGCATGCACACCGCAGAGCGTTTGCTGCAGCGGGGCGATACTGTTGTCGGGCTGGATAATCTTAATGACTATTACGATCCGGCGCTGAAGCTGGGTCGCCTTGAGGTGCTTAAAAAGTACCCCGGGTTCCGCTTTATCAAAGGGGATCTGGTCAATCGTGAATTTATCGCCGATCTGTTTGCCCAGGAAAAGTTTGATGGTGTGGTGCATCTGGCGGCGCAGGCCGGGGTGCGTTATTCGGTCACCAATCCGCACACTTATGCCGACTGCAACCTGACGGGTTTTCTGAATGTGCTCGAGGGCTGTCGCCAGAATCAGGTGGGGCATCTGGTCTACGCCTCCAGCTCCAGCGTCTATGGTGGCAATGAAAAAATGCCGTTCTCCGAAGCGGATAGCGTTGATCACCCGGTCAGCCTGTACGCGGCCACGAAGCGCGCCAACGAGCTCATGGCACACAGCTATAGCCATCTCTACAACCTGCCGGTGACGGGTCTGCGCTTCTTCACCGTTTATGGCCCCTGGGGTCGCCCGGATCAGTCTCTGTTCCTCTTTGTGAGCGCCATGCTCAACAACGAGCCGATCAAAGTGTTTAACGAAGGCAAGATGCGCCGGGATTTCACCTATATCGATGACATCGTTGAAGGTGTGATCCGCGTGCTCGATAAACCGGCCACGCCGGATGCTGCCTTTGATCCGCAACATCCGCTGCCGCATACAGGCCGTGCACCTTATCGTATCTTCAACATTGGGAACAGCGACCCGGTGCCACTCATGGATTTTATCGAGGCTATTGAAGCCTCGATGGACATGACGGCACAAAAGAACTTCCTGCCGCTTCAAGCGGGTGATGTGACAGAGACCTTTGCCGATACCCGTGCCCTGGATGCCTGGGTCGGGATTAGGCCACGAACTTCAATTACATCTGGAGTTTCCGAATTTGTTCGTTGGTATAAATCTTTTTATTAAGTTATTAGAAGCGAGAATATGAAAAAAGCATTCATTACAGGTGTGACAGGGCAAGATGGATCATATTTGGCAGAATTTTTGCTCGATAAAGATTATGAAGTACACGCCATAGTTCGTCGCAGCTCTGTGTTTACAACACAACGGATTGATCACATTATGAATCACCCCAATTTTTTTACGTATCACGGCGACCTTTCTGACTCCAGCAATCTACATACACTATTATCAAAAATTGAACCTGATGAAATCTACAATCTTGGAGCGCAATCCCACGTTGCTGTTTCTTTTGAGGTTCCGGAATACACGGCAGAAGTCGATGCTGTTGGCACAATTCGGCTGTTAGATGCCATTAAGGATTTGGGTCAAAAACCAAGGTTCTATCAAGCATCTACCTCAGAATTGTTTGGAGGATTGCCAGAGACAGCTCCACAGTCTGAAAGGACTCCATTTTATCCAAAATCACCCTATGGGGCTGCAAAGCTTTACGCATACTGGGTAACAGTAAACTATCGGGAGTCCTATGGCCTTTATGCGTGCAATGGCATACTTTTTAATCATGAATCACCTCGTCGCGGAGAAACATTTGTTACTAAAAAGATTACCAAAGCAGCAACACGCATATCACAAGGTCGCCAAAACTTGTTGACCCTTGGTAATTTAGACGCAAAGCGCGACTGGGGATATGCAAAAGACTACGTTGAATGCATGTGGCTGATGTTGCAACAAGATGCCCCTGATGACTACGTTATCGCCTCCGGCGAAACTTACACTGTTCGCCAGTTTGTCGAGTGGGCGTTTGAAGCAGTTGGCATAAAGCTACGTTGGGAAGGCGTAGGCGTAACAGAAAAGGGAATTGATACGAATACCGGAAAAATTCTTGTTGCGGTTGATCCCAAATACTTCCGACCAGCAGAGGTTGATCTTCTCTGGGGAGATCCCAGCAAGGCTCGCGAACAGCTTGGGTGGGCACCAAAAACCTCGATTAAGGAATTGATCAACATCATGGTGAACTACGATCTTAAATACGATACCTACGGAGGTAGCGATCAATGATCGTCGTTACCGGTGCTACAGGATTTCTTGGTAAGCGCGTATGTCGTGCTTTAGATGCATCAGGTGTCGAATATATGCGTGCATCTCGTTCGCTCGGCTTAGATCTAAGAGATAGGCAAGCGACCGTCGACTTTTTTCAGAAGCTGCGGCCAAAGTATGTGCTTAATTGCGCTGCGTATGTCGGCGGCATCCAGTTTGGCTATAAACATCCTGCGGAATTGTTTCAAAACAATCTTCAGATGACACTAAACCTTCTGGAGGCAATGCATTTAAGCAAGGTTGATCGACTTGTAAACCCAATTTCTAACTGTGCTTACCCTGGAGAGGCAACGTTCTTTAAGGAAGATGAGTTTTGGAATGGCCCGCTGCATGAGTCAGTGCTGGTCTATGGATTTGTCAGAAAAGCATCTTGGGTTGGTTCATGGGCTTACGCGAAACAATATGGGTTAGATGTCATCAATCTAATCCTGTCTAACATGTATGGCCCAGAAGACCATTTCGAAGAAGAAAGATCGCATGCCCTTGGTGCGCTAATAATGAAGATGGTTCGAGCAAAAGAAGAGAATCAGCAACGGGTTATTGTTTGGGGCAGCGGAAAGCCTGTGCGAGAATGGTTGCATGTAGACGATGGCGCAGAAGCGATGGTTCGCGCCCTTGATGTAAAGCCTTCAACAGATCCAATTAATATTGGCATAGGTAAAGGCATCTCAATTTTGGAAATGGCGCAGCTCATAAAAGAACTGGTTGGATATGAAGGAGAATTGATTCTTGATCTCACAAAGCCAGATGGTGCGCCATATAAAACAGTAGATGGAAGTAAAGGCGCGCAGCATTTTGGTTGGATACCTCAACGGGACTTTAAGCAAGGCGTTGCTAACGCCATTGATTGGTATTTGAAACATGGAGCAAAACATGGCTGAAGTAGTCGAAATTAAAGAAGGCGAATTAGTTCTGGCTCGCCATATACCCGCATTAGCAGCATGGCAAGATGGGCTAAATTTTTTCTCTGATGACGAAGACTATATTCAAGTCGGGGTTTGGGGGTATGGCGCAGGGAAAGAGCTAAAAGCTCATATTCATAACGAAGTGAAGCGAGAAGTCCTCTGGACGCAGGAAGTTCTGTTTGTCCGCAGCGGTAAACTACGCGCAAATGTTTTCAATACACACGAAGAAAAAGTAGCTGAGTTAGAAGTTGGTGCCGGCGATGTGATCATTCTGCTGCGAGGTGGGCATGGTTACGATATTTTAGAAGATGGCACGCAAGTACTTGAGATCAAGAATGGCCCCTATGTTGGGCCGGACAAAGATCGGCGTCGTTTATGACTTTCGAAAATGTAATTTTGCTGGGGGTGTCACGTGAATAATTTAGACATTAAAAATACAGTTTTTGAGATTGTTTATGCTCTTGTAGAAGATAAAACTACAGAGATTAAAGATGATATGCCTCTTATTGGTAGTGAGAGCGTATTAGATTCGATGAAGTTGGTCGAGCTGTGCTTGGCGCTTGAAGATAAAGCTGCTGATCTTGGTTTTGAATTTGACTGGACGTCTGATGTTGCGATGTCAAAGTCACGAAGCATGTTCAGGACTGCTGGTGCTTTGGCGGCTGAGTTCATCAGCCAGATGGAATCTAAGAAATGATCGTGGTTACAGGGGCAAGCAAAGGGCTTGGTCGAGCCATTTGTGAGCGGTTAGTTGAAAAGGATTTCGAAGTCTTTGGTATTGCCAGAAACGTTGATGAATTGTCTTTTCCATCAATGGCTTGTGATGTTTCTTCCTATGAGCAGGTAAAGGCAGTATCTAAAAAGTTAAAAAATGACGGCGTACGAATAACAGGACTTATCAATGCCGCAGGTATAGCATCAATGAATTTGGCAGTAACAACGCCCGCCTCCGTTGCTGCAAATATTATTCAAGTTAATTTATTGGGGACGATTTATTGTTGTCAGAATTTCGCACCTTTATTGCTTAGAAATAAAGCGGGTTCTATAGTCAACTTTTCAACAATTGCTGTTGCACTTGGATTAAAGGGCGAGTCGATTTATGCTGCTTCAAAAGCGGGCGTTGAGGGTTTTACACGTTCTTTTGCAAGGGAAATGGCTGATTTCAATGTGAGAGTGAATTGTATTGCCCCTGGTCCGATTGATACAAATCTGCTCAAAGGTATTACCTCGACGCAGATTCAAAACATTGTTAGCCAGCAAATTATTCCGAAGCAATTCACCCCGAGTTCGGTTAGTGATTTAGTCGAAATTTTGCTTGATGAACGAAGCGGTGCCCTTTCGGGGCAAGTTCTACACGTTGGCGGTGCCTGATGAAAATTATCGATAGACTTAATCACATTTGGGCAGGTATTTCCTATCCTTTTCTCATTCACCATGGTGAGGAGCTAAGGTTTTCGCAGATTGCCAAACAAGCGCCGATAGATTTGTCTTTGGTTAAACAAGGCGACGTGGTTGCCATCATTGGTGATTTCAATCCTCCGTCGATTCTGACTCTTCTACGCTTAATCGATTTAGGCGTTATTGTTGTACCGTTGACAATAGAAACTGTCCATGAGCATGATTATTTTTTTGAGTCAGCGCATGTGGATGTAGTCATAAAAGACGGTATTGTTGCTCGACGATCGCATGATGACAATCATGAACTGATTGATTTCCTGAGAAGCAAAGGACACGCTGGTTTAGTTCTTTTTTCAACAGGAACAACAGGTCGTCCCAAAGCAATTCTTCATGATTTGACTTCGTTCTTGACGAGGTTTGAAACACCTCGCCCCACCCTGAGAACAATTAACTTCTTACTCTTTGACCATATTGGTGGAATAAACACGTTACTTCACACCTTATTTAATAAGGGTGTAGTAGTTGCACCTGAATCAAGAACTGTAGATTCTATTTTAGATACATGCCGCAAACACAATGTAGAAGTGCTCCCCACCACACCAACATTTTTGCGAATGATGTTGATGAGCGGCGCGGTTCCTTCAAAAGTACCAGATTGTCTTAAGGTGATTACATATGGCACTGAGCGTATGGATCAACCAACGTTAGATGAGCTGTGTTCGCTATTGCCTGAGGTCGACTTTAGGCAGACATTTGGCATGTCTGAGCTTGGTATTGTTCGTGTTAAATCGGAAGCTAAAGACAGCCTGTTTATGAAAGTTGGTGGGGAAGGAGTTGAAACACGTGTGGTTGATAACGTCCTTCAAATTCGATCTCGGTCACGAATGCTTGGGTATCTAAACGCTCCGTCGCCTTTTGATTCTGATGGATGGTATGACACTAAAGATGTTGTAGAAACTAAAGATGACTACTACAAAGTGGTTGGGCGAATAAGTGATGTAATTAATGTCGGTGGGCTAAAGTTCATGGCATCCGAGGTTGAAAGAGTTGCTTTGACGTTTCCTGGTGTGTCTCTCGTGAAAGCTACTCCGAAGCAAAACCCCATTACAGGACAGCATGTTGAGTTGTTGGTCCAACCCTCATCTGAAGATGCTGTTGATAAAGATATGCTGATGTCTTTCCTCAAAGATCAACTTCAGTCTCACATGGTCCCAAAACGTATTCGTATAGAGAGCGTTAGCGTTGGGCATAGGTTTAAGAAATCATGAGCAATAATATATTTTTCGATTTAACAAAGTTAAAACACTTGGGTCAAAACGTTATTATAGGAAAAACGGTTAGAATTAGGCATCCTGAGCTTGTCGAAATCGGAGACAATTGCATCATCGACGATTTTACATATATATCAACCCCGATGAGAATTGGGAAGTGTTGCCATATTGCAGCTGGTGTAAATATAAGCGGGGGCAGTGGTTTTGTAGAAATTGGAAACTACGTTGCAATTTCAGCAGGGTGTTCAATTCATGCGGCGACTTCTGATTATATAAGTGCTTCGTTAGATTACCCTTCCGTACCAGACGAGTTGCGTTTTGGTGGTGTAACCGATAATGTTAAAATATCAGACTTTGTATTGCTAGGTGCACACACGGTAGTATTACCTGGCGCAAACCTGCCAGAGGGATTTGCCTCTGGGGCTAAGACAATAGTGCGTAACAAAAAGTACGATCCATGGACCCTCTATGTGGGTGAAGATGCGAAATTAGTATGTAGACGCGCAAACAAAAAGATTAATAAACTTAAAGAGCTTGGTGTACTATGAATACAGGATTTATTATGCAAATGCGCCCGCTATTCGGCGAAGAAGAGAAGCGTGCAATCTGTGAGTATATGGATGAAGATGGTTTCATCACCGAATTTAAACGAACTGAAAAATTCGAGCAGATGATAGCAGAATACACTGGTGCTAAACACTGCATCGTTGTAAACAATGGAACAATTAGCTTAACGCTGGCCGCAATGGCCGCAGGGGTAGAAGCTGGAGATGAGGTCATCGTTCCTAACTACACAATGATTGCAACGCCTAACTCAGTAAAAATGTTCGGCGCTGTACCTGTGTTCGTTGACGTTGAGCCCGACACTTTGTGCCTAGATATCGAATTAGTTCGTAAGGCAATTACACCACGGACAAAAGCAATTATGCTTGTCTCAGCTAATGGTCGATATCCGAAGGCTGGCATCGAAGAATTTGAACGCCTTGCTAAAGAAAAGAAATTGCTATTAATCGAAGATTCCGCACAGTCACTTGGTTCATTTTACCCAGATGGAAGGCATATCGGGCGGGCGGGTATTATCGGAAGCTTTTCATTCTCGGCGCCCAAGATCATTTCAACGGGTCAAGGCGGTGCCCTCATTACTGATAGCGATGAAATGGCGCACAAGCTTCGCCGTCTTAAAGATTTTGGTAGATCCGGTGGAGGTAACGATATCCATGATTCAGTCGGTTACAACTTTAAGTTTACAGAACTACAGGCTTGTATTGGCATAGAACAAATGAAGAAACTGGGTAGTCGTGTGGTAAGAAAGAAAGAAATTTGGCAACGCTATACGGATAATTTGGCTAATGTCACGGGAATATCGTTATTTAAACATTATTTAAACTGTACCTCGCCATGGTTTATAGATTGTGTTGTAGAGAATCGCGCGGATTTGATTTTGTATCTGAAAGACTCGGGAATTGGGTCTCGAGTAATGTATCCACCCATTAATCAACAAGTCGCCTATCGAGAAGAGGGTAGCCACCCTGTCTCGAAATCGGTTGGACAAAATGGGTTGTGGTTACCATCTTCAGTACAGCTGAAAAATGATGAAATAGATTTCATCTGCGCAAAAGTTAGAGAGTTTTATGCTTAAAAACGGCGACTTTGCTATCGTAATATTATCGTGCGATAAGTATGCAGATTTATGGGATGGCTTTGTTAAGTCATTTGTAAAGAGTTGGCCTAATTGCAATTATAAAAAATATCTAGTTAGCAACGAAATAGGCTATGAGTCAACGGAGTTTATAAACATAAAAACGGGTCCTGATAGCGGATGGTCTAAATCCTTCGTCAAAGCACTCGATATAGTAAAAGAGAATAACATATTCGTATGGCTTGAAGATGCATACATTACGCGACTATCCGAACCGGAAATTTTCGACAATTGCGCAACTCTTGTCACGGAAGGAGTGTACGATCATTTACACTTCCGACCGAATCCGAAACCGGATTTATTGGATAACAAATACTCTTTTATAGGAAAATATGATCCTGGTCGTCCCTACTCTGTAAATCTTGTTGGTTTTTGGAAGAAGGATTCTCTTTTGAGGCTGCTACTTCCTGGTGAGGGCCCGTGGGGCTTCGAGATTTATGGGTCGTATCGAATGCAATTTATAGGTGCCGCAGGATGTTCGCTTAAACCAATTTTCAACTATGTGCATTTGGTTGAGAAAGGGTGTTGGCTTCCATCGCCGGACCGCAAATTAAGATCTTTAGGCCTCGATATAGATTTGACGCGTCGCAAATCGCTGACGGGAATTTTTGCGGTTAATAGTTATTTCAAGAGTGTCTTGTTCAATTTATTTTCGGATGTTCCATGGAAACTAAGAATGAAGGCCCTAGATTTACTAAAAAAGCTCTTGGGCGTTTATTGATTTGACTATGAGGTTTACATTAGCAAAAGCTACGATATTATTCTTGAGCCTGTTATTTTGTGTTCTGCCGCTGCTTAAATACGAATCATTGCATACAACATACTATGATTTAGGATTGTATGCACAACAATTCCATGAATGGCGAATTGGTGATGGTGTTCTGATTGGAAGGCACATAAACTTTTTTTTACCTCCTATTGCCTTATTTTATAATTCGATTCCAGACCACATTAGCACGCATTCTATATTGTTACTGCAGTCATGTGGGCTGATTTATAGCGCATTTCTTGTTTGGAAAATTTACGGTAGATTTATCGCTACGCTTTATTTCTTATCGTATCCGGTTTGGATATTAAACCTCTTTGACTTTCATTTCGAATGGATCGCACTAATTTTGCTACTGTTCTTTTTCAAATATAATAGAAATAAGCAATATATACTAGCGGCTGTCTTTGCAGGAATGTTAGCATTGGTCAAAGAGCCATACGCGTTGACTGCACTATTCTGCGGGCTCTATATTTATTTCGGGGACGGTATTAATAGAGATCATCGTATTCGTAGCAGGCTTCTAGCAGCTTGTTTTCTAATAGTATTTTCCGTTGCATATTTCTTGGTTGCTTCAACGATTCTATCACCTTTAGGTTCATCTTTTGATGCCTTGGAAAGTAATCCAAATTTTTTAAATTCGATCATCCGAGTGTGTGCGAATATTTTCAATTCGGCTACATTTTTTATTGGTAATGTATTGACTAATTTGGGTGAATACAATCGCTGGTTTTTTGTTATTGCTCCATTTACTACATTCTGTTTCATACCGTTGTTAGGATCAAGGGCGCTTTTGATATTATTGCCAACATTAGTTATTCCTTTTGCGTCAACCAATCCGCTTCATAGTAAAATAAATTCGCACTATGTTTCGATAATGATGGTTGTCTTTTGTGAAGCAACTTTCATAGCATCGCAACGTTATAAGCAGTACCTCGATAGACTTGGTTTTATAGCCAATTCGGTAGCATGTGCCCCTGGGGTTATCTTTGCTGTATTTGTTCTCCTTTCAATAAAATATAATTATATTTGGTCATTTAGTTCGGGTACATTTGATATCACTGCTCGTGACACTACAATTAAAAATGTTATTATTGAGCTGTTTGAAAATGACCATACTTCTACCATAGCCTTCCAAAACTCCATCACTTATTATCCATTGTATAATCGGACCTCAGGCTACCCCCTTTCCGACTTATTGTCTATAACTTCCTCTTCTTCGCTACCTGAATACATTATTATTGATAGCCAAAGACCTTACTTTCTTTGTGACATATCTTGCCGCTGGAGGTTTGGGGCTTGCACCGATCTACAATTTAATGCATTGGTTAGTGACCAAATAAAATACATCAAGTCTAATTATCGCGTTTTTTATCAATACGATGGCTTTACTATTTATAAAAGTATTTAATCTGTATTTGCGCAGTTCAAAATCTGTAGATCCTTAATGCTACTAATTACCAGTCTTATGAAAAATCATGGTTCAAGTCAAAACCGCAATTTCGGCTTTTTATTTGCCGGGGTGTTCGCGCTGTTCTCAGCTTATGCGGCCTATCAGGGCGGCGGGCCATCTAAGATTTATGGCTGGCTGATTGCCAGCATCATGGTCGGACTGGTCGCCATTGTGGCACCCAACCTGCTGACACCGCTCAACAAGGCCTGGATGAAGCTGGGCGACCTGATGGGCAAGGTCGTGAGCCCGCTGGTTCTGGGCATTATCTTCTTTGTTCTGATTGCTCCAGTCGCGCTAGTCACCCGACTGTTTGGTCGAGACGAACTGCGCCTTAAGAAGACCAATGCCAGCTCGTACTGGATCGACCGTGTACCCCCGGGACCTGCCAGCAACTCTTTCAAGAATCAATTCTGAGAATCTCATGAACTTTATCAAAGAACTGTGGGCCTTCCTGCGCGTACGTAAGAAACTCTGGCTGGCACCAATCATCATCGTGATCGTGATTCTTGGCGCGTTACTGATCGCTGCCCAAGGTTCAGTCATTGCGCCGTTCATCTATACCTTGTTCTGATCGCATGAAGATTCTGGGGCTTTCGGCCTATTACCACGATTCGGCGGCCTGCCTGGTCATCGATGGCGAGATCGTTGCCGCCGCGCAGGAAGAGCGTTTTACGCGCAATAAGCATGACGCGGCGTTCCCGGTGCATGCCATTCAATACTGTCTGCAGGAAGCACGCATTGGCGCCGCTGACTTGGACTATGTGGTTTTTTACGACAAGCCCTTCCTGAAGTTCGAGCGCCTGTTCGAGACGTACCTCGCTTTTGCCCCAAAGGGCTTTAAGAGCTTTGCGACCTCCCTGCCTGTCTGGTTGAAGGACAAGCTCTTCCAGAAGACGATGATTACCGATGCGTTCAAAGACGCCTTTGGTAACGACATCGACTGGGTTTCTAAACTGCTATTCTCCGAGCACCACCTTAGCCACGCCGCCTCGGCCTTCTACCCGTCACCGTTTGAGGAAGCCGCCGTGCTGACGATGGACGGCGTTGGCGAATGGACGACGACGTCGCTGGCCATCGGTTCGGGCAATACGCTCTCGGTGCACAAAGAGATCCATTTCCCGCACTCCCTGGGTCTGCTCTACTCTGCCTTTACCTATTACACCGGCTTCAAGGTGAACTCGGGTGAGTACAAGGTGATGGGCCTCGCACCGTATGGTGAGCCAAAGTATGCCCAGCTGATCAAGGACCACCTGATCGACATCAAGGAAGACGGCTCATTCCACATGGACATGAGCTACTTCAATTACTGCACCGATCTGACAATGACGAACGACAAGTTCGCCACGCTATTCGGTGGGCCGGCACGACAGTCCGAAGGCACGCTAACGCAGCGTGAGATGGATCTGGCGGCGTCTGTCCAGGCCATAACAGAGGAAGTGGTCATCAAGTTGGCCAAGGGCATTCGCAAGTCGACCGGTCAGAAGAACCTGTGCCTGGCTGGTGGCGTGGCGCTGAACTGCGTGGCCAACGGCAAGCTGCTGCGCGAAAATGTGTTTGACAATCTTTGGGTACAACCTGCCTCTGGCGATGCCGGCGGTGCGATCGGTGCCGCGTTGGGCGCCTACCACCTGATGCTGAACCAGCCGCGCAGGGTCAAAACCAGCGACGCCATGAAGGGCTCTTATCTGGGTCCGGTGTACGCACAACACGACATCGAGCAACGTCTAAAAGCGGCTGGCGCTGTCTTTAGGGTGGTGAACGAGAGCGACATGATTACCGAAACAGCGCAGGCACTGGCCGACGGCAAAGCCGTTGGCTGGCACCAAGGGCGCATGGAGTTCGGCCCGCGTGCGCTGGGTGGTCGCTCGATCATTGCCGACCCGCGTTCGCCATCGGTTCAGAAGCAACTGAACCTCAAGGTAAAGTACCGGGAATCGTTCCGTCCCTTTGCGCCAAGCGTGTTGCGTGAGCATGTGAGCGAATGGTTCGACCTGGACGGCGATAGCCCGTACATGCTACTGGTTGCCGATGTGCACAAGAACAAACAGATGGCGATGAGCGAGGAACAGCAGAAGTTCTTCGGCATCGACAAGCTGAATGTGCCACGTTCAGAGATCCCCGCAGTTACGCACGTAGATTATTCTGCACGCATTCAAACCGTGCATGAAGCAACCAATCCGAAGTACCACCAGTTGATCTCGAAGTTCTATGAGCTCACTGGATGCCCGGTGATTGTGAACACATCGTTCAATGTACGCGGTGAACCGATTGTGAATACGCCGGAAGATGCATTTCATTGCCTGATGGGGACGGAGATGGAGTTCCTGGCGGTGGGCAATTGCATCCTGCGCAAGGAAGACCAAGATCCGGCGCTGGCCAAGGATTATAAAAATGCCTATGAGCTCGACTAAATGAGCAGGATTAAAGAGCTTATTATAGGAACAATCGTCTTCCTAGCCTTAATGTTTTCAGGAATTGGACTCCTTGAAGTGATATTGAGAAATACGGATTGGCTAGATCAGACCGAGCGGCCGAGCCCTACTTATGTGCCAAGAAAATTTAAAAATATGCACCAAGTTATAAACGAGAAAGGGTTCATTGACAATGAGGGATTTCGCAATGTAAGGCGCACAAGCTCCCTGCTTAACGATTTAAAAAAAGACAAAGGATGTAAAGTAGTAGTGTTGGGGGATAGCTTTGTTTGGGGTTCTGGTTTGTTGCCTTCAGATAGGTGGACATCCTTGTTGGAAAGAAAAATTTCTTGCAAAGTATATCCATTTGGCAAAAATGGATGGACTTCTTTAGAGGAGTTTGCTTACTATCAGAAAAATTTGATTGACATAAAATTTGATTATCTGATTATAGGCCTGGTTAGTAACGATCCCCATCCGCGAGGCACTTTTGGCGGATTTGATTATTCAAGAGATATTGTTATTCAAAAGTATTGGAATGTAAAAAATTTTTTTGGGCTATCTGACGCTATCGAGGTTACGCTTAAAGAGAATTTTCTTGTTTATGACTATGTTGATCAAATTCTTGGGAACGTTGTTAATTCTATGGTCAAAAGCACTGGAAGTATGAATGAAGGCGGTATAGTGTCTTATGGGTATTCTAAGTGGGAAGATAGGCTATACGAATCGGATGTGTTCAGCATATGGATGGGTGCCGTGGGTGAGTTTAACAGAATTTCAAAGCATAAATATGGCTTTCTAATTACGCCTACCGATGTTTCATCAAGATCTATTGTTATGAATGAAAAAATGACGAGTGCGCTAGATTTTTATAGAATAAATTATTTTAATACGCTGCCTACATTAACCCCTTTGATTAATGGTGACATTAGGCCAAGATCAATGTGGGCAAATTTGGCAGATGGGCATCCTGGAATTTTACAATCTAACGTATATGCGGAGGGCGCATTAAGGTTGTTGAAAAAATTAGGTTATAAATAACAATCCAATCGAATGTATTAACGTGAAAAATAAATCTATAGTAACGGTCATATTATCAGGTGGAGTTGGTGCAAGGTTGTGGCCTCTCTCACGCGAAAATCATCCAAAACCATTTATAAGATTGGCAGATGGCCAGACATTGATTCAGAAGGCCTACTCAAGAGCAAAGCCCTTTGCTTCAGATGTATTGACTGTCACTAAGAGGGAATATTATTTCTTGTGCAGAGATGAACAAGATAACGTAGATGTTCAGGGGCGCTTTCTCCTAGAGCCCTTTGGCCGTAATACTGCACCTGCTATCGCATTAGCTGCAAAATATTTACAGAATTTATATGGCCAAGATACGCTTGTATTAATTCTCCCTGCTGACCATATCATCGCGGATCAGGTTTCGTTTGAAGCAACGGTTGCTGAAGCGATGCAGTTGGCCCTAAATGATTACCTTGTTGTTTTTGGCATTGTTCCCACTGCACCTGAAACCGGCTTTGGGTACATACAACGAGGCCGATCTTTGTCGTTTGGGAATGAAGTGATAAGGTTCGTTGAAAAACCAGAGTTTGAAACAGCAAAGAGATATCTTTCATCTGGAGAATATCTCTGGAACTCTGGCTTGTTTTGCTTTAAGGCGAGTGTGTTTCTGGAAGAGCTTGAAAAGTATGCTCCTGAGTTGTCAGTATCTATTGATAACTGTTGGCAGGGGATTCAGCCTACTGATATGTCTCAACCTGTTGAGATACCTCCAAAATACTACGAAAATGTTGAAGATATATCGATTGATTATGCGGTTCTAGAGAAATCAAAGAGAGTTGCAGTTGTTCAAGCTAAATTTTCTTGGAATGACATCGGCTCGTGGGGTGCATTTCAAGACTTAATACAGCCTGATGCATATGAAAACAAGGTTATTGGAGATGCCGTTCTTATCGACTCAACGAATACTTTCGTTTGGAGCCAAGATCGCGTAGTGGCTGCAATTGGCATAGATGGACTTATAGTTATAGATACTCCTGATGCGCTTTTGATAACTCACCCGCAAAAGACACAATACGTAAAAAACGTTGTTGAAATGTTAAAGCACAAAGCGAAAGATGTGGTTAGTCTGAGTCGGACAGTAACTAGGCCGTGGGGTACTTATACTGTACTTGAGGAAGGTGTAGGTTTTAAAATAAAGCGAATTGAAGTCAAGCCTGGTGCAAGCTTGAGTTTGCAAATGCATCACAAAAGAAGTGAACATTGGGTGGTGGTAGATGGCTTAGCGAAAATCACCAATGGTACAGAGGAAATCATAATTCAGGCAAATCAATCTGCATATATTCCGGCAGGGCAAAAACATAGGTTAGAAAATCCTAGCGAAAAACTTTGTGTTATGATTGAAATCCAGTGCGGGTCCTATTTGGGGGAAGATGATATTGTCCGATTTGATGATAAGTATGGCAGATGAATCGGCGAGGTTTTTTCGTGATTGACTATATTGTATACAAGATTTTAAATATTGCGGCAACAAAATTTAATACATTCAGGTCTTCCAGCCTAGTGAGGCTTACTGATTACGATGTGTGTAATAGCAGGGAGTTCTTTTTTGATTTCTCTGATCGTACAACACACTTAGGTGATCGACTGTTTTTTTTTCCGCTGATTGACTTGCTTGTCAAGGCTGGGTATCCCGTTCGAATCGCCAATGGTGATAAATTAACTGGAGTCTTGTTGCAAAAAATTATCAGTTTTTCGCCTGCCCAATCCAATAAGCCCTCTGAGACAGAATGTGTTATTTTCCCTGCGCCTTCTTTTTTAAATTTCAAGAAAATATATAAAAAATTCGCTGTTGTAGATTTCACGGATACTAATTGTAGTCGGAAAATATCGGAAGAAATTGTCTGTTCATTCAAGAACAAATTCAATCTTTGTCTGAATGACGTTACGTTTGATGTTAAATCTAATAAAGCTGCTGACTCAATACAAAAAATTATCCCATCTGAATATAATTATTATATTTTCAGCAACTATGTAGACTCAGGGCGTTTTAGAAAATTATTTATCAATGAAAAAAAGCTCGTTCAAAAAGCATTGCAACTTAAACGTGAGGGCTATAAAATTATCCACGTTGGATCTGTAAATGATATTGCCTCAGATCAACGTTGTTACCCTTTCGTCGATATAGATATGAGAGGTAAAACAAATATTTCTGATATCGTGGATATTGTAAATTCTCCTAATGTCATTGGGGCTTTGACGTACGATAATTTCATTATGCATTTGGTAGGAATGTATGGCAAGGTTGCATATGTTTTATTTCGAGGCCGTTTTCTAAAGAAAAATCGAGCGCATCACTTGCTGTATGTGAACAATACCTTCTTTCGAAGCGAAGAAAAGTTGCTATATCTTTAAAAGGCATCAGGTTATGCTGTACACCTGCTCCACATACCTCATGACGGTGTCGGTTTTTGACCACCGTCCTTTACTCATGATGATGGGCAAACTTGCTCCAGAACTTACTAGGTCCTGAGCTGCGCCAACGCGGCATGAATGGCCGCTGATTCGTTCTATTAAGTTTTCGTCCAATTGGGCATTTCGCGCAGTTTTCTTATAAATGCGATTGACCTGACCGGCGCCTAGCTGACCAGTAATCTTGTGATTATTGGTAATGCCGCGAAACAGCGGCCCCTTATCTTCTTTGATGATCTCAAGCCATTGCTTTAAGGCTGCTTGAGCGCGTTCGCTCAGATGGAGCCAGCGGCCGGCAGATTCTTGATCAGCTTTACTGCGTCGTAACAGGATGGTCGTATGTTCTTTGCCATCCCTTTCGACTGTTTTAACGTCCTGGATTTGGAGTGAAACCAATTCGCTGCGCCGGCAGAGTGTGTCGTAGGCTGTAAGCAGCAAGGCACGGTCACGGACGCCACGGTCTGTTTTGCCGATTGTGGCGAGGAGTTTTTCTAATACGTTTGCGGTGATCGCTTGCGCCTGGGATGAGGCTCGGCCTAACTTCCGGTGCATGCGCTTCATGGCGATGACTACTTCCGGGTCTTTGCTGGGATCTGGCATCCGGTTGAGGCGGAAGATTGTGGAAATGCCTGCAATCGCCCGGCGGATGGTGGCAGAGCTTCGACCCTTTTCAGAGACATGACCGATGAAGTCCGCCAGAGTTATTGGATCTGGCGGGAAGACTTCTAAGCCTTTGCTTTCGCAAAACCCAATGAATTCGGCAAAGTCGCTACGGTAGGCGCGGATGGTGGAAGGGGCGTAGGCGCCTTGGATGCGGTCGATAGTCGCTGCTAAAAGCTGTTTGGGTGTAAAATTAGACATGTGAAGCCCCTAAACGATACTGAACGTATCATTATATGGACTATATGTCTTGATTTCAAGTCAGCAAATCCGCGCAGCTCGTGCTTTATTGAGGTTGACTGTTGTAGACCTCTCCCAAGCATCTGGGGTGGGTGTTGCTACCATTAAGCGTGTTGAGGCGATGGATGGTTTGCCGTCAGCAAATGCCCGGACTTTGGATTCACTTGTGAAGGCATTGGAGGCGTTGGGCATCGAATTCATCGGTTCCTACGATGACGGTCCTGGGGTTCGGTTGGTCAAGCCTGTCTCTTAATAAACGCTTGCTCTATGAGCCCAGATGCTTTGGAAAAGCTCATCTCCTGGAAGATGCCCTTCGGGAATCATGCAGGAACAGTACTAGCCGATCTGCCGGGAAACTACTTGGCGTGGTTCGCGCGAGAAGGTTTTCCAGAGGGTGAACTCGGTCAGTTGCTGGAACTGATGCATACGATCGATCACAACGACCTTCGGGGTTTGCTTGATCCTATCAAGCAGACTCAAGCGAAACGCTAGGTCCTATCCCTATGAAAGACAGCAAAGGCCCAACAACCAAGGCTACGATGTTCCTGAGGGCCAATGGTGTGGCATTTACCGACCACATGTATGCCTACGAAGAACATGGCGGCACGAGCGTATCCGCCAGAGAGTTGGGAGTTGATGAGCACGCTGTTGTTAAAACCCTCGTCATGGAAAACGAGCTCAAGAAACCGCTGATCGTACTCATGCACGGTGATCGGAAGGTTTCAACCAAAGAACTGGCTCGGCAAATCTGTTGCAAGAAGGTTGAACCATGCAAGCCTGAGGTGGCCAATAAACACCCTGGTTACCTTGTGGGCGGTACTAGTCCATTTGGGACTAAGACCAAGATGCCTGTTTATGTGGAGCGCTCGATCCTAGATCTGGAACGGATCTACATTAATGGTGGCCGGCGCGGCTACTTAGTCGGGATTGACCCGAAGGAGCTACGAAGGGTATTGGCGGTTGTAGAGGTTGAAGTGGCAGCGGTTTGAGGGCTGCATCTCGGCCGAAGCGGACTTTAGATTGTATAAAGCGATACTTTTGCTTCGGGCGCAATGTAGACGATCGACATTAGTGGAGATGGAACGGGGGGAAGAAGACGGATTTCCATGTGGAGCATTCGTATCAATTAGATGGTTAACTTTCATCGCCCTACAGGCATAATGAACCTCTTTACCTCATCGAGCGATAAGACGTGCTCCAAGTCTATATAGCCACAGTCAATTGCTTTTTTTACGTCTACCGGTTGAAGTTGACAACCTAGATCTCGTCTGACTTCGTCCAGTACGGAAGCTACTCGGCAGTCAAAACCATCGTAGTTAGCATTCGAAGGTATCACGATCCAAGTTGTTAATGTCTTAAGACGCAAATCGGAAATAACTATGCGCTGGCTGACGAACCGGACGCTTCGATAATTGAACCAAGGAACATGTCTAGAGTCACCAGCATCCCAAAAATAAGGCTCTCCAACCCACCCTTCGATTAGTAGTCGGAATAACGAAGTCGGCAACTCAGTATGCTGGATTAGTCCAGACTTAATTCCCTGTGCAATCGGGTAAATATCATTGCTCTTACGGTCCTTTATCACTCGAATGTAGTTCAAGTGCGTCTTGATTAACCAACCCAAGATGTTGCGGGACAACGGTAGACGTACGCCAGTTGGATCATGGCCCTCCATTAAGCGTCGGACCAACTCCAGTCCTGACTCGTCGTAGGGAGAAAGTGCCTCGTTATTGCATCGTTCGCATACATCGCGAACGACCGGTTCGTGGTCAACTAAAGTTTTCGTGCCGAGAAAATCGCCACTAACAACGTTATGGATAGGTGTACCAAAGACGGTCCTCAAGAGCGCTGCAGAAATTACGTGTTCTCTAGAAAGGTTTGAGCAGCAATTTGGCTGAGAATAAAAACACGAAGACATAGACGTCGGACTCTGAGCGCTAAAACGATTGAGATCCAAGGATGTGCTAGATGAGTCAGCCTGCCAAGTGCATACAGCACACAAGCCTGCTTGCGGAGACCAGTTCCGTCTGGCCGCTTCTGGCCGACAAGAGACTCTAGGGCTAAGTATCACGAGGTCCGCTTTGGCGGATTAGCTGTCTTCGGCTTGAATTAGCATATGTATGGGGACTTGCTAAAAATATATGTATTCGAGTCGATGCAATACCTCTGCAATGCTGGAAGCTGCTTAGAAGAGAGTAACGGGTGTTTAAACCCAAATGTGTGTATTTGACACTTAAATGGATCTGTCTATAATTGTGTCTTGTACACATATCGGTGTTTTGCAAGGGATGGTTATGAACAAAGTTAAATCGTTACGCACCAAGCTAGGGCTGACCCAACGTCAGTTGGCAGATAAGGTCGGTACCAGTCAGCAGCAGATCCAGCGGATCGAGTCGGAGCAGATTGCTGCACGGCTAACGTTGGCAGCGGATATTGCTGCTGCACTGGGTAAGCCGTTGAATGTTGTATTTCCAGGGGCGCTAGGTGCTATTGCCAAAGCGGTTGAAGAAATTGATACCAGTCGTTATCTTCCATCCGACGAGGAGCTGAATCGTATTCAACAGACAGGTGTCGAGTTTGACTCATCTCAACATTGCCTCAAGGTATGGCTGCGGGGTCATGACGAGGCAATCTACTTCCCATTGAGTCCACAAGAGAAGCGTCGGTTATTCCAGGCCGTGCAGGGCGAGATGGCTGACTCTGAGCTAACGTCATTTGTGGTTTTCGATAGTTGGGATAAGCGAATTGCCATTAATCTGGCCGAGCTTTCGGCATGCCAGTTTCTTTTCGAGCCCATGGCTGGTGCTTCAGAACCAGACTCCAGTTCTGTATCTGAATCGCTAGACAGCCAGCGTGTGTTTGCTTTTCAGGGGGGGGCATCGACGCCAATCACCTTTGAACCTGAGGTTGATCGGCCTGAGCCGGACGATGAAGATGGCTTAGGTGAGTTTGGCGATATCTTTTTTCGGTTACAGCTCAACCCGGAGCCATCCCAGCGACTGCATTTCCAGGATGAGGATGGCGAGTCCGTTTTCTTGAGGGTAGGGAGTTTGGCGTTGCTGAGCGTCCCGTTGTGGGTGGTCGAGCCGGATTCCGACGTTCAAGCTGAAGAGGTCTGACATGGATACAGCAACGACATCGACAATTGATATAGAGGGCCTTCAGGTAAGGGATGCTGGGAAGCTAGCGCGAACTAAGCGTTCGGGAGGACCGCGCACCGCGGCGGGCAAACTTCTTTCGGCTAAAAATTCGCTGAAGACGGGAACGTACAGCAATCATCCAGTAGTTCAAGGCGAGAACCTAGAAGCGTATCTAGAGTTGGAAAGTTATTTCATTAAAGAGTACAACCCACAGACGATTACCGAAGGCATGATGGTTTCGGATCTGGCTAAGAATGTCTGGAAAAAACTGCGTCTGGACCGGATTGAGACGAACAATTTCATTTCCGCTCTTGGTAAGCCCATTACTCCGGACGAGTATGCGGATGTCGGGTTCAGGTATCCGAGATGGGTTGATGGCTACTTGGACGAGGTCGAGCATGTTGAAAGCTATGATCTCGCCGAGCAAAAGGCGCTCTATAAAATCGCACAAGATTGGCTGGCAAATCCGCCGTCCCAGAAAGATTTTGATGAAGAATGGGCAAATAATCCGGTGTTGCGCGAGCATCTCCACAAGCATGCCGTTACGTTTGGGCTTTGGGATCCGCGGAAGGAGCGGATCTACCACTACTGCGAAGTCACAGAGTATTACCAAAAAGATCGTCTATTAACGCGTATTTTGCAGGCGATTCGTGCAGAAATTGGGCCATTGGTATGGGTTTTAGAGCATAAAGACGAGATTCTGGAAGCGAATCAGCGGATCCGTGACGAACGTTTGCGCAACGCGATGCACCGATTGGGCCTTAATCGGCAGGTTGATGATGTTAACCGCAGAATATTCAAACTCAGAGATGAATTGTGCAAAGCGCAGGATCGTCGGATCGCCCTAGCGAGGCCGGCTGCGAAGGCAGCGCCGCGGCGTATTAGGTCTAAACAAAATGTTTAATTTTTCGATCCAACGCCACGTTTTTACAAAACGGACTAATTCTCATCTGGCCTATTTTGCCAAAATGACGGACGTGAAGCAGGGGGCAAGGCCCATGGATTGTTCACCCTTGCCGCATCTTTACCGTAAAACCTTGGGGTAATCTTGGGGTTCTAAGGTAAACCTTAGGCTGCGCACTGCTGCATAAATTGTTAGGGTGAAGTTAGGGTAGGCGGGAAGTACGCTAACGCCCCTTCTCGTTGTCGCATGGCATCAAAAACGACTTGTAATTCGATTTGTTTAGCGTATCATTCACCGCATTGTTAATAGTATTTTAGAGGTGTTGATATGAGTCACCTTAGTGCTAATGAGCTTAAGACACGCGGCGTTGCTGCGATTGAGCAGGCCCTCGCGCAACAGTCTGAGGTTGTTGTATCCGTGCGTGGCAAGGATCGCTTCGTCATTCTGGATATGGCGCAGTATCAACGACTGCGGGAGTGTGAGCTTGAGGTTGCGTTGGCTGAGGCACGTGCAGATCTCGCAGCGGGGCGGGTTTCCCGTGAGGGTCCAGAGGCGCATCTTGCTCGGTTGGATGCCTTGATGGCATGAGCTACGGCCTGGTCTTTACAGACACTTATAACAAGTGTGCGGCTAAGTGGCTAAAGCGGCACCCTGAATTACGGCAGCAGTATCTCAAAACCCTACAGCTTCTGGAACTCAACCCGTTTCACCCGTCGCTTCGCTTGCACGCGTTGAGCGGCCGTCTGCAGGGCATCCATGCGATTTCGATCAACCTCTCCTACCGTATAACGCTGGAGCTACTCCTGACGGATGAGGAGATTGTGTTGATCAACGTGGGTGATCACGATGCGGTCTATGGCTAATCGGCGATAATCACCCCATGTCTGTACTTGTTATTGCCTTCGTCTTAAGCCTCATCATCACCCTGTTCGTGGTGCGCTATAGCCATCTGCATGAACACATGACGGCTGACGACGATTTAGACGGGGTGCAGAAGTTTCATGCCAGCCCTGTACCGCGTGTCGGTGGTTTGGGTTTGGTCATTGGGCTGATAGCTGCCTTTGGATTTCGCTATTTCCAGAACCAGGATGTGGGTGGATTTGGATTGCTCTTGCTGGCGTCGGCAATCCCGGCCTTTGGGTTTGGTTTTATTGAGGATGTGACCAAGCGGGTTGGGGTCAAGGCCCGCTTACTGGCGACGGCGGCCTCGGCCGGCCTGGCGGGTTATCTGCTCGGCGCCTGGCTTTCTAGCCTGCAGATCTTTGGTATCGATGACTTGATGAGCGCCTACCCCTGGGTGGCCATTGGGGTGACGTGCTTTGCGGTGGCGGGGGTGGCGAATGCCTTCAATATTATTGATGGCTACAATGGGCTCTCGGGCATGGTGGGGGTGATCATTCTGGGGGGCGTCGCTTATGTGGCCTTCCAGTTGCATGACTTCGAGATCATGATCGCAGCATTGGCGATGATGGGCGCGATTCTGGGGTTTCTGGTGTTGAACTATCCGCGGGGTTTGATTTTTCTGGGGGATGGTGGGGCGTACTTGATCGGGTTCTGGGTGGCGGAGCTCTCGGTGCTGCTGACGGCACGGCACCCGGAGGTTTCCAAGTGGTTCCCGTTGTTGTTATGCGCCTACCCGATTTTTGAGACGCTGTTTACGATTTACCGGCGCCTGGTGCGGAAGATGCACCCTGGCATGCCGGATGCGGCGCATTTGCATCAGATGATTTACAAGCGCGTGGTCCGTTGGGCGGTAGGGTCGAACGAGTCGGTGGATATGGTGATTCGTAACTCGCTGACGGCACCTTATCTGTGGGTGCTGACGGTGATGGCCGTGATTCCGGCGGTGCTGTTCTGGAACAATGCCTGGGTACTCAGGGGTTTTGCACTGTTGTTTGCGGTGTCTTATGTCTTGCTTTACCGCCGGTTGGTGCAGTTTAAGGCTCCAAGCTGGATGAAGGTGAGCGGGCGGCGGTAGGTTTCCTTCTTGAGGGAGTCTTATAAACCAGCCGAACGGCTGGTTTTTTTTGTGGCTAATATGGCTAAGAATGTAATCCGGTGAGGTAATCATGGTGAACTTCGACATTTTCATTAGCCATAGCAGCAAAAATAAGGAAATCGCTCGCCCCACTTATTACAACGGCATAAGCAACGGGTTGCGCCCATGGTTTGATGAGGCGCTGTTTCATGCGGGTGATGAAATGTTGCCCATTTTGGCATCTGCAATTGAAGATAGCGCTGGATATCTCTTGTTTGCTAGTCAAGTGGCGCTTGCTTCTATATGGGTGCAGGCAGAGATGGAAGTGGCGGAGGTGCGAAAGCGTGCCGATCCTGGCTTTAAGATCATTGTGGTTAAGTTGGTGCCGTGTGGCCTGCCAACGTGGTGGGATAAGTATCTCCACTGTGAATGGAAGTCTGATGACGAGTCGGGATCTGTTATCCGGCTTCTAGAGGCTATTCTTGGGCGGAAGGTGGTGTCATCGTTAACCGGCGCTGCTTTTTTGTCACCAGAACCATCGTCGGTTATTTTTAATAAGTCGGCATCACTAGCCGAGCATAGTAGAAATTGGGTGCTGTATTACTTGCGGCAGGTTAAACAGCTTCTTCAGTCTGTGGCGGCTGTTGGGTATGCCGCGGAGCATCAGGATACGCTGCAGAAGTTGCTGAGTTTATCTTTAATGGAACAGATCCCGGCAATTCAGCCAGGTTGGATACCGATTGCCCCAGGTGTGTTTGAGCATATTCATGCTAATCGGATGCGTATTCCGCCTAGAGTGGTGCAACATGGGTTGCCGGAGCGGTATCAGGTTGCTTTGTTGAGAAACGATGAGATTTCTACGCGGATTTCGATTGTGGATGCCGAAAGTGGGGAGGTGGTGACGCATCCGGTACCGTTATCGTTTGCGGTTGTTTTGGAGGCGGAGGTCTATTTGGACAGGGGTTAGCGTCGTGGTTTATTTGCTTGTGATAGGGTTCTATGTGCGGCAGCGCTTCATGCAGCGGTCCCTACAGAAACATCCCGCCGTCACTTACCGTCGATTTAGACGGGGATACGGCTAAATTGGGTAAAGGCCGACTGTGCCAATGCAACGTACTTCGCAGCGGTGTTGCGTTGCCGCACTCATTGTTAACAATTTGGACGGCTAGGTTAACCTTTCGCCACTTTAGCGTATGTCCAATTGGGCCAGCTGTCTCCTTTGGAGCGATTGTTTTCCCATTGTAATGGTTGAAGATTGTCTAGTTCGTCGCCACCCCCTTTGGCAACTGGCTTTATGTGGTCGATTTCCCAACCGCTACCATTTTCATTGGTCTGTCCGTAGTTCAGAAGGTCAATCCAAGCGCCTCCAGCATCTTTTCTAGTTTGGTTTGGGTTAACGCCTGGGACAATTCGACCCTTTGCCCATACCGCAGAAATTTGTTGCGGTGTCCAGGCGCCCCCTCGTGTGTTTTTGTTTGGCATGTTTGTTCCTAAGGTTTGTTATTTACCACAATTTTGCATAGTACCATAAGTAGTGATTCCGTGTAAATAATGTGGTACAATTTTAAGATGACAAAATTAGTGCACACATACATCGCAGATGTCTTGGGGCTGGAAATGCTTCCACCGGTTCCGCTAGGAGCTTTTTCCGAGCTTCCATACTTCTTGAACGATGCTTTCGAGTTTTCCAGCGCTCGGATTGGTGGCTCGGAGGTAGTGCTCGCCCAGCCAAAAGTGGGTGTGGGCGAGGGCGTGACCGATGTCGCCAAGAAGATTGCTTCTGTAGCCGACAAATTAAGCACTGTGGTGGTGTACTGTCCGGAAGCCTTGGCGTCTTACGAGCGACGTAACCTGATTCAGAGCAAAACCCCATTTATCGTGCCCGGCAACCAGATGTATTTGCCAAGTTTGGGTATGGATTTGCGGGAACACTTTATTCAGAAGCGCGCCGAAAGGCTGGAAAAGCTCTCGCCTTCTACCCAGGGGATGCTGATCTTTGCGTTGCTTAATATGCCAACGCAGGATGAGTGGTCCCCGGGCTCTATTGGTGCCGCTTTAGGGTATGCACCGATGACAGTCTCTCGGGCAATCCGTGAGCTAAAGCATGCAGACCTAATGGATGTAGTGGCGGTGGGGCGTCAGAAGTTTCTTCGTAAGCTTTTTGGCCCTCAAGAGACCTGGCTGCGAGCGTTGCCATTTCTACGCAGCCCCGTGGCCAAGACAGTGCATATGCCGATAGAGGTATTAGATCAATATGCACCTCAACGCCATTTGGCCGGTTATAGCGCTTTGGCGCAGTGGTCGATGCTAGCTGCCCCTAACACGGAAGTCTATGCTGTGCCGAAGGGGGTGGCTCTGCCCGCGATGGTTGACGCGTGGAGGGACATCGGCGAAAGAGAGGGCATGGTCGATGTGCAGCTTTGGCGTTATGAGACGGGTATTGTGGATAAAGGCCTCACTGTTGATCCGCTATCTTTGTGGTTAAGCTTGCGCACCGATAAAGATGCGCGTGTGCAAATCGCTCTGGAAGAGCTGATGGATAAGGTGCGGTGGTAAAGATGGTTGTTAATGGGCTTGAAATGTTCAGTACGTGGTTTGCTGACTATAAGGATCAATATGTCCTGATCGGTGGTACAGCGGCAGCCATTGCGCTCCACGAGGAAGGCATGGTGTTTCGGGCAACGAAAGACCTAGATATCGTGCTTCACCTGGAGGCGCTAACATCCGAGTTCGCCGAGACCTTTTGGGAATTTGTGCAAAAGGGTGGTTACAAGATCCAGCAGGAAAGCAAAACGGGCCATGCGAAGTTGTACCGGTTTCAGGGCCCGGCAGATGATGAGTTCCCATATATGCTGGAGTTGTTTGCCAGAACGCCGCAGCTCACTGGTTTTGCTGCGGGTGGGCGCTTAACGCCAATACCCTTTGATGAAGAAATATCGAGCCTTTCTGCGATTATTCTTCATGATGAGTACTATCAGTTCGTTATTGGCGGGCGTAAGACCAAGGATGGCTTTCCCTCGTGGATTGGCGTGGATCGCTTGATTCCGCTTAAGGCACATGCATGGCTGGATATGAGTGACCGGAAAGAGCAGGGCGAGGCCATCGACTCCAAGAAAATCCGCAAGCACCTTTATGATATCGAGAAGCTCAGCGCCTTACTGACACCAGCAACCGTTGTTGAATTGCCGGAGATTGTGGCGAAGGACATGCAACGTTTTATTGCTAAAGTTCGGGCGAGCGGGGTGGAACAATATGGAGCGTTGCTTGAACGGCTGGAGCGGTCATTTGTGGGTTAACAAAATTGTCTCTGGAGCACAGATATAGGCTGGATGCCTCGCGATGCTTGATATCTATTTCTTTAGTTCCTGAGCCGAAAAAATCTGTCTCCGGAACGAGAGACTGTTACGGGGGTGTTTATGCCGCTTGACTGGCGACTAATCAATATTGATGCATTATCATCCATTGATTTGGATGATCTGCTCCAAGAGATCGATCAATGTGAGTGCATCACTTATCAAGCCGAGATTTCACGTCTGGAACGGGATGAGGCTCTTTGGTCTGTAGATCAACGCGAGTGCTTGCGCTTTATTGGTGCCACGTTGACGATGGTACTCCGCGCTGATCAGGCGGCAGAGCCATTTGGCCCAATGTTTGTGATGGATGGACAGCGCAGCGCCATTCCTTCAGATTTTCCCAAGGAGAGCCTCCAAGCTTTGGAATCGTGGGCAATGTCTTTGAGTGATCCGGAGCTTCGAGCTCGGTTCCTGGATGTGCTTTGGATACAGACCAAGTCATTCCCTGCTGCCAAAGCTGCAGTCGACGCCTACCTTGCTTCAGCGCGGAGGCTGGAAGACCCTAAGGAATGGACTTCGTGTCACAAACGATTGGAGCGGGCCCTGCGCCTCTCGGCTAGCCTTGACAAAGGCGGCGCTGACCTGAGGGGTCAAGTTCTATCTGAGATAGAAGCCATGCTTCAACGGCATTGTGGTAGGGATCCGCTGTATCTGACGCTTCGTCTTATACGTTTGTTACTAGAGTTTAAGCATGGAGACTCGAACCAATTCGCGGAGTTCGCAAAAGTAGCAGCAGAAGCCGCAGAGGAATCGCGAGATTTCTGGCGGGCTAAAGATTATTACCAGCTTTTGGCTGACTGTTATCGTGCTACGGGGAATAAAGATGGTGAGATTGAGGCGTTACGCTATTCCGCTGAAGCTTTAGTCAAAGAGGCGGCTCTGGCCCAAAAGGAACACGGGCGCGGGGTGGTTGCCGCTGCTTCAATTTTGTCAGATGCTGTAGAGGCGATGCGCCAGGTCCCTAATGGGAAGGAGCGGGCTGCGGAGTTGCACGAGAAGCTGCTTATTCTGCAGCGGGAGTCAACGCCTGAGTTAAAGTCGATTTCCCAAAGCTTCGATGCCACTAAACTGGTTCATGCAGCACTTGCTGCTGTGAGAGATAAGCCTATTGATGAGGCCATTTACGCCCTGTGCACTATGGCAAGCCCCCCAACGATAGAGAGGCTTAAGAAAGAGGTCCACGACCAGGCACACATTTCGGTATTCGGAAGCTTGATTTCTAGTGAGGTACTAAATTCGCGTGGACGAGTTGTTGCACGCGCTCCCGCCTTGGAGGCTGGAGTTAATGACATAAAGCACGACGGTCTGCGTTGGCGTATGTATCGGCATGCAAGATTAGGCAGAAGCCTAAACATTCAGGCGACCATTAACCCAGCGAGAACGGAAATTCTTGATGTGCATGCTCCTGATCGCTTGGATTTGGCCGGCTTGATTCAGCATAGTCCATGGATTCCACCAGGGCACGAAGAAAGTGTGCTTCGTGCCCTGGTGGCTGGCTTTCAAGGCGATATGCTCGTCGCTGCACATCTGGTGCTTCCGCAACTTGAGGCACTGGTGCGCCAAGTTGTCGAAACGCACGGTGGCGCTACCTCAATGCTTGAGCCTGGGGGCATTCAGCCAGAGCGACCGCTAGGCGCATTGCTAGAGACTCCAGAGGCAGTACAGGCTTTTGGCGAAGATGGTGTCTTCGAACTGCAGGATTTACTTATTGATCCACTGGGAGCTAACCTCCGAAACGAAGTGGCGCACGGTCTGCTTGATGATTCCAGCCTCTTCGGAACAGATGTCTTGTATGCGTGGTGGCTGTTGCTTCGATACTGCGTACTGACGTCTAAGATAGTTGAGCGTGGGCAGGCGGAGTCTGCGTCCTCTTAAAAGTGCTGCCATGAACCATATTAGTGGCAACGAACTCAAAACGCGTGGTATCGCCGCGATAGAGCATGCGCTGGCCGAGCAGCCGGCGGCTATTGTGTCTGTGCGAGGTAAAGATCGCTTCGTCGTTTTGGATATTGCTCAGTACCAACGCCTTCGACAGTGTGAGTTGGAAGTGGCCCTGGCTGAGGCCCGCGCGGATGTCGCCGCCGGTCGGGTTGTGCGCGAAAGCCCGGAGGCGCACCTTGCCCGGTTGGATACTATGGCATGAGCTTTTGCCTGTTTTTTACCGATTCCCACAATAAACGCGCCGCTAAGTGGCTCAAACGCCACATGGACTTGCGCCAGCAGTATCTGAAAATCCTGCAGCTACTCGAACTTAATCCGTTTCATCCATCGCTCCGGTTGCATGCGCTGTCGGGTCTTCTGCAGGGTGTCCATGTGGTGTCGATCAATCTGTCGTATCGGATAACACTAGAGCTGTTGGTGACAGATGAGGAGATTGTGCTGATCAACGTGGGTGATCACAATGGGGTTTATAAATGACGCCGGAATCCTTGGAAAAGCTGGTTTCCTGGAAGATGCCGTTTGGCAAGCATGCGGGCACCATATTGGCTGATCTGCCTGGGAACTACCTAGCCTGGTTCGCGAGAGAGGGTTTTCCCAAGGGCGAACTGGGGCAATTGCTGGGACTGATGCATACGATCGACCACAATGACCTAAGAGGGTTGTTGGAGCCGGTGCGGTGGGGGCGGTAGGGCGGGTTGACAAATGTATCACGTGTAATACAATTGATACATTGAATACGGAGGTGCCCCATGGCGGTGTCTATCAGGCTTGATCCTGAAATTGAACAACGGCTCGATCATTTGGCGGCCCAGACCGGTCGTGCCAAGTCCTACTATTTGCGCGAGCTGATCGAGGGGGGCCTCGATGATCTAGAAGATTTTTACCTAGCAGATGCCACGATGGAACGTGTTCGTAAAGGCGAAGAGGCTGTGCTGGATGCGGCTGAAGTAAGGAAGTCGATTGCCCTGGATCATTAAATACACCGAGTCTGCGCAGCGGCAGCTTAAGAAGTTGGACAAGTCGGCTGCGCTGCGGGTGCTCGATTATATGGATGAGCGGATCGGTATTCTGGCTGATCCGAGAAGCGCAGGCAAAAATCTGGTTGGGCCAAGGATGGGTTCATATTGGCGATATCGGGTTGGGGATCTGCGGGTGACCTGCGATATTCAGGATCAAACCGTTGTTATTTTGGTCATTGAGATCAGCCATCGGCGAGAGGTGTATCGGGGGCGGTAGGGGGTGTATTAAAGAGTTCTTTAATAGAGGCTCTGGGTATTAAAGTGGGCTTTAATGTGCGGCTAAGAACTGCGTCATATGTATAAAAAACTTGATTTTCTATACACGTCCGGTGCAATATGCATAAAGTTGAGCCAAATGTATACATAAGCCCATAGAGCCCCCTCACTATGAAGAAGTTAGCATCACTGGAAAACCTGGATCCCCGACGGTTCGACACCCCGGAAATTCTGAAGAAGCTTGCCAGCAGCAGCCGCAAATTGGCGGAGCTGAAGGGTGTTGCCGCCTCGATTCCTAATCAGGGCATCCTGATCAATACCTTGGGGCTACAAGAAGCCAAGGACAGTTCCGAAATTGAGAACATTGTGACGACTCACGACGAGTTGTTTCAGGATGATGTTTTGCCGGAGGCTTTTGCCAACCCGGCGGCGAAGGAAGTGAATCGATATCGTCAGGCTTTAAAGCTGGGCTTTGATCAGGTGCTTAAAAGCGGTTTGATTACGACTAACCACATTGTTGCGATCCAGTCTGAATTGGAATGCAATAACGCGGGTTTGCGTAAGTTACCCGGCACGACGCTTAAGAATAGTGATGGTGAGGTTGTGTACACCCCACCTCAAGATCCTGCAGAAATCATCCAATTGATGCGCGATCTTGAGCGGTTTATGAACGATCCCGAACTCTTTAATGTGGATCCGCTTATCAAAATGGCGCTGATACATCATCAGTTCGAGAGTATTCACCCGTTCTACGATGGCAATGGCCGTACAGGTCGCATTCTAAATGTGTTGTACTTAGTAAAAGAAGAGCTACTAGATTTGCCGGTGCTCTATCTGTCTAAGTACATTGTGCGTACCAAGGCTGACTATTACCGCTTGTTACAGACTGCGCGTGATGCAGACACGTGGGAAGATTGGGTGCTGTATTTGCTGGATGGCGTTGAGCAGACAGCCAGCCAGACGATTGAAACGATCCAGGCGATCAAGGCAGCGCTGTTCGACTACAAGCACCGCATTCGTGCGGAATTCAAGTTCTATAGCCAGGATCTGATCAACAACCTGTTTAATCATCCCTATACAAAGATCGAGTTTATTCAGCGCGACCTCAAGGTTTCTCGGTTAACGGCAACCAGATACATTGAAAGTCTGGCCGAAGCGGGTTTTGTGGAGAAACACAAAAAAGGGCGTAGCAACTACTACGTGAATGTGGCGTTGAGCACGATATTGCGTGGGGAATGAGACATCAAAGGCATTATGAACAAACGTAAGCTTACGGTTACTCTAAGGGCTGACTGGAAGTCGACCCTGCGCGCTGCCGCCAAGGTCAGTGAGCAAACGGGGTACCAAGGTGAAACCCTGAATTTTGAAAGTCCGGCACAGTTCTTTGGCCAATTGACCGAAAGACGTTGGGAATTGGTGCGTCTGGCTCAGGGCAAAGCCCCGATGGCACTCCGTGAACTGGCTCGCTTGGCCGGGCGCGACGTGCGCCGCGTGCATGAGGATGTGGGTGTTTTAACGCAGTTGGGGCTGCTGGAACGAACTGAAGAGGCGGGCGTGGTCTGTCCCTACGGAAGCATTCACATTGATATGCATTTAGAGGCGGCTTAGGAGTCGCCCGAGGAATTTGCTGCTATGAAGAGTTCGAAGGTGGAAAATGAATTGCACCCGACTCATCCGGGCGAGATTTTGAAGGAACAGTCCATGAAACTGGCGGACGATAACCCAGGCCTCCGTTTGGACATGGTTAGTCAGATTCTTCAAGGTAGGCAAGAGCTGCTCTCCGGCCACGCGACCAAATACGAGTTCGATTGAATTTAAGATTGTTGCGTGACGGCTTCTCGGCCGGAGCAGACATCAAGCCACCTCAGATAGAGTGTCTGCTACCGGCCAGAAGCGGACGTTAAGTTTTGCTTTATTAGTTATGTCCTGGTCTACAAGCAATAGCAAATCACAGTCTCTGGGGAATGATATTCACCACTGTGTCCATAACTCATGGAGCCCATTCATGTAGGCTTCAAAATCAGATTTGGCCCAACATGTTGGAGTGTTTTCATAGATTAAATAGTATTGCTCGTTGGCGCAGAGCAGCTTTGTCTGATCTGCTTCGTTCTTGATCCAATTGAATGCATTCACGAAACAAGTTTTATGGTCGGTGTGAAATCTGTCGCTCGGAACGTTATAGAGCAGACCTTCGATGAAGTAAGAAGGCGCGACACCTGCATTGATTAATCCATCATCAACAAGTCGTGATCGCATATTTTTCATAACTCGAACCATCGGCTTAAGCCAGCCACTTGAATTCTGATGTCTATTAGTTAGGTTTGCGCGGTGCTGTTTTGGGTAGTTAGCGATCTTCACCCCATTACTCGTGTAAAAGCATATTCCCTCTTCATAACTTTGGTCGTTAACGCCGTTGAATTTGTAGTAGCGCCGATATTGGACGGCCGTGATGACATCTGCCTTGCGGCGATTACCCGTGGCCTCAATCATGATCGCCTTCTTTCCTGGCTTCACATCGTCCCCATAGTTATCTTCTAAGAAGGAAAGAACGTCCCGCTTGAAGTCTACATGGGTATATTTCGCATCGTGATGATCCCGCTTCCAAGCTGTCTCTTCCGCCTGACTCAGGCTTGAACGATCACTTTGGAAGCAATCGTGCAAACAAATCACCACATCGACATCACTTTCCGCATAGATGTTCGTGTCATTTCCGTATGAACCCTGCAAAAATACAGAAATATTCTTACCTGCATAAGGCGAATCGCGTGACTCTAGAACATCCTTGATATGGTTATAGGTGTACGAAGACCCCTTGCCAGCACCAATATTGGACCAAGTCGTCAACTGAGATTCAGGTATTGGCATGATCATCCTTAATGTTCAAGAAAATTTTCATTTCAGCTTCGTGCTGCGCAAAAGATTCGGACCCACGCTGTCTAAGCTGATTGAGTTTCACCAAGTCGTGTTCCATAAGATCCGTTGCCATCTCTGGTCGTTCGAATGTATCGCTGATCCTTATCGTCAGCACGTCCTTGAATAGGATGTCTCTCAACTGATCCATGCTTTGGGTATTAATTTCCAATGTCTTTTGGAGCAATTGAACGCTCACCAGATAGCGTTTGACAAGGCTCATCCAAAAACTTGGCTTGGGGTCTGGATAAACGCCGACCCCCACACTCACCACACGTATATTGCTCCGTTCCTTCCCAAGTGCGTGAATTGCGTCGGAAATCGCATACAACGTAGGGTTGTTCGCGCAGTACCCCCCATCAATGAGCTCCACCAAATCGCCATTCGCTGTCTTGATAGTCTTGCGCTCAAAAAACGGATATGCGGAGCAGGATGCTTGCACGGCTTCGGAAATAGATACTCCGAATCCAGCTTTGAATGTCGCTTTCCGTCCATGAGCTTGCAAAGCACTTCCTTTGAAGATGAAGGGCTTCTCTGTATTCCACTGGGTTGCCACAATCCCTATCCCCGTCAACACGTCTTCAAATGTCTTGTCACCAAAAATCTCTGAAGCCAGTTGAGCCAGCGCAGCACTTTTGTACTTACGGCATTTATTCCGCATGACTCTCGGTACATGTGCTTTGTACAAATCATGGATATCGTCGACTTTGTGGCCGAGGCACAATAGCGCTGCTATGATGGCTCCAGTGCTTGTGCCAAAAATTAGATCAAAGCGCTTATGCAACGGACAGCCCAACTTGGCTTCGATTTCTTTGAGAACACCTAGGGTATAGAAGCCTTTTGCCCCTCCACCGTCCAACGTCAATATCCTACATACGCCATCTGGGGCGTACTCCGTCTGCAATGACAAATCATCAGTTGCATTTGGCATAGCCTCTCCTTGGCAAAATTCTATAGATATAATATAAGAACAGATCTGATTTCAATTCCCCTGCCAAAATACACTGATTTGCGGAGCAAATCACTTTGGCTGATCGTTCTCTGACGTGCCCCCCAAGATTAGTCCCGGAACGATGTAGGGTCAGCCTCGCTGTGGAGGGAGCATGAAGAAGCGATTTAGCGAACAACAGATCATTGGTGTGCTGAATGGGGCCTAAGCCGAGCTGACAGTTAACCAACATCCGCTTTGGGTCGAAAACAGACAGTTCATCAACCTTAGACTAACGTCAGCTTTGGCCGAATAAGCGACATCAAAGATAAGAGGCAACATCCTGCGAAAGCATATTCGAGCTATGGAGGATACGGTGGATCAAAAACCTCTTTAGCGCTTTATGAGACTACGCAGCTTTTCTTGATCCTGCGCCATCTTTTCAAATCTGGCTTCCAGTTCTGCGAATACTTCCTCGGCCGGTATTGAGTTTTCAAAAGAGATATCATTAAGTACAGCGGAGCGAAGCGCATTGAGCTTGTTCTGCTGTTCTTCGAGTAGGCGTAGTCCGGCACGAACCACCTCGCTGACATTATTGAAGCGACCAGACTCAACCTGGTCGCGAATGAAGTTTTCGAAGTAGGGATTAAGTGAGACGCTGGTGGGCATGGGGTGCTCCGACAGAATTAACAACTGTTATTAAATTGCTCGTCGAGTGCTTTGTCAACGCCGAGGGGGGTTGAAATTAGTCTGATCCGCCCCTAGTATTAGCACTCTCTAGCACTGAGTGCTAACAGATTTTCCTTTGTTTGAACCCACTGGAGTAAAAAGACTATGAAAATCCGTCCCTTACATGATCGTGTGATCGTTAAGCGTCTGGAAGAAGAGCGCAAAACCGCTTCGGGCATCGTGATTCCTGATGCCGCGACCGAGAAGCCGGATCAGGGCGAGGTGATCGCCGTTGGTGCTGGCAAGATCCTCGAAGACGGCAAGATTCGTCCGATGAGCGTTAAGGTTGGTGAGCGCGTGCTGTTCGGCAAGTACGGCGGCCAGCAAGTCAAAGTGGATGGCGAAGAACTGCTGGTTCTGCGTGAAGACGACATCATGGGTGTGGTTGAGGCTTAAGTTCCTCCCCGCTTTTTGATCTGAATACATATTTAGGAGAAACACATGCCTGCAAAGCAAGTTATTTTCGGTGATGACGCCCGCGCCAAGATCGTGAACGGCGTTAACGTTCTGGCCAATGCCGTTAAGGTGACCCTGGGTCCCAAGGGCCGCAACGTGGTTCTGGATCGTTCGTTCGGCGCCCCGACCGTGACCAAAGATGGTGTCTCTGTCGCCAAGGAAATCGAACTCAAAGACAAGTTCGAAAACATGGGCGCTCAGCTCGTGAAGGAAGTCGCTTCGAAGACCAACGACAACGCCGGTGACGGCACCACCACCGCCACCGTGCTGGCTCAAGCCGTGGTGCGTGAAGGCTTCAAGTATGTGGCCGCCGGTTACAACCCGACCGACCTGAAGCGTGGTATCGACAAGGCCGTCGCTGCGGTGGTCGAAGAGATCAAGAAGCTGGCTAAGCCGACGACGACCAACAAGGAAATCGCCCAGGTCGGTTCGATCTCGGCCAACTCCGATGCCGACGTTGGCGCCATCATCGCCGAAGCCATGGACAAGGTCGGCAAGGAAGGTGTGATCACCGTCGAAGACGGCAAGTCGCTGGCCAACGAGTTGGACGTCGTGGAAGGGATGCAGTTCGACCGCGGCTATCTGTCGCCGTACTTCATCAACAACCCGGATAAGCAGATCGCTGCTCTGGACAACCCGTTCGTGCTGCTCTTCGACAAGAAGATTTCGAACATCCGCGATCTGCTGCCAGTGCTGGAGCAAGTCGCCAAGGCCGGTCGTCCGCTGCTGATCATCGCCGAAGACGTCGATGGCGAAGCGCTGGCCACCCTGGTGGTGAATAACCTGCGCGGCATTCTGAAGACGGTGGCTGTTAAGGCCCCGGGCTTTGGTGATCGTCGCAAGGCGATGCTGGAAGACATCGCGATTCTGACTGGCGGTACCGTGATTGCTGAAGAAGTGGGTCTGAGCCTCGAGAAGGCCACCCTGGAAGAGCTGGGCCAAGCCAAGCGTATCGAAGTGGGTAAGGAAAACACCACGATCATCGACGGCGCCGGTTCGGAAGCCAACATCCAGGCCCGCGTTGCCACGATCCGCAAGCAGATTGATGAAGCCACGTCGGACTACGACAAAGAGAAGCTGCAAGAGCGCGTGGCCAAGCTGGCCGGCGGCGTTGCTGTGATCAAGGTCGGTGCCGCCACCGAAGTGGAAATGAAAGAGAAGAAGGCCCGTGTCGAAGACGCGCTGCATGCAACCCGTGCGGCCGTTGAAGAAGGCGTGGTGCCTGGCGGTGGCGTGGCGCTGATCCGTGCCCGCTCGGCTATTGAAAACCTCAAGGGCGACAACCACGACCAAGACGCCGGTATCAAGATCGTGCTGCGCGCGATCGAAGAGCCGCTGCGTCAGATCGTTCTGAACGCCGGTGACGAGCCGTCGGTCGTCGTCAACAAGGTGCTGGAAGGCAAGGGTAACTTCGGTTACAACGCCGCTAACGGTACCTACGGTGATCTGGTTGAGCAAGGCGTGCTGGATCCGGCCAAGGTCACCCGTTCGGCACTGCAAAATGCCGCTTCGGTGGCTGCGCTGATCCTGACCACCGATTGCCTGGTGGCCGAGCTGCCGGAAGACAAGCCGGTCGGCGGTGGTATGGGCGACATGGGTGGCATGGGCGGTATGGGTGGCATGGGCGGCATGATGTAAGCCCTGGGTCCATTAGCCTTAGTAGTACTTGAGACCCTCGCTCCGGCGGGGGTCTTTTGTTTTGTGCGGTTAAAATATCAGCTTTGAATATTCCATTGGATTTATCATGAATCGTCCGGCACCTGTGAGCACGCGCAAAGGCATCATTTTGGCTGGTGGCTCTGGCACCCGTCTGTACCCGGCGACATTGTCGGTATCCAAGCAGCTGCTGCCGGTGTACGACAAACCCATGATCTACTATCCACTCACCAGCCTGATGATGGCCGGTATGCGAGATGTATTGATTATCTCCACCCCACAAGACACCCCGCGTTTTGAACAGCTGCTGGGGGATGGTTCGCAGTGGGGCATGAACCTCTCGTATTGCGTGCAGCCCTCGCCGGATGGTTTAGCGCAGGCGTTTATCCTCGGCGCTGAGCACGTTGGCAACAACCCCAGTGCATTGATCCTCGGCGACAACCTCTATTACGGCCACGACTTCAGCACCTTGCTCAAGCGCGCTGATGCGCAGACATCCGGTGCCTCGGTCTTTGCCTATCACGTTAAAGACCCGGAGCGTTACGGCGTGGTTGAGTTTGATGCTAATGGCAAGGCACTCTCCATTGAAGAGAAACCCGCCAAGCCTAAAAGTCGTTATGCCGTGACCGGCCTGTATTTTTACGACAATCAGGTCGTGGATGTTGCCAAGAGCATTAAACCGTCACCGCGTGGCGAACTGGAAATAACCGATGTGAATAGGGTGTATCTGGAGCAGGGTCAGCTCAATGTCGAGATCATGGGCCGCGGTTATGCCTGGCTCGATACCGGTACGCATGATTCTCTCATCGAAGCCGCCCAATTCATCCAGACCATCGAACACCGTCAGGGCTTCAAAGTCGCCTGCCCGGAAGAAATTGCCTATCGTAATGGCTGGGTCAATGCCGAACAACTCGAGAAGCTGGCCCAGCCGTATCTGAAAACTGGTTACGGTCAGTACCTTATCGACTTGCTCAAGGGCGACCTGTAATTACTTGGTGTTATAGTTTTCGCTATGAAGCCATCGCAGATTTTGCAACAGCGCAGAGATGAAATCCGTCGCATCATACTTTCGTATGATGCTGTGAATCCGCGCGTGTTTGGTTCGGTGGCTCGCGGCGAGGATGACGAGCATAGTGATCTGGATGTGCTGGTAGACCCCATCGAAGGTAAAACGTCGCTAATCACTCTAGTTCGATTGAGGCGCGCGCTTGAATCGGCGCTAGGGGTTAAGGCAGATGTTCTGACGCCCTTGTCGATTCACGAACGATATCGTGATCGTGTTTTGAGTGACGCGCGCGCTATATGAGCCGGGATCCTCGTAGGGCGTTGGATCGTGCCCGGGATATTCTTGATGCTATTCCGGGTTGATGCGGGGATCGTATGGGAAACGGTGCAACATGAATTGCCGGTTCTGGAAAAGATGCTAAGAAAGTTTGTTCTAAAGGAATCTGTGTGAAGGTAAGTGCTACTGAGCTCCAGGGGCTATTGTTGATTGAACCCAGAGTCTTTGGTGACGAGCGAGGATTCTTCTTCGAGAGCTACAACGAAAAAGCGTTTAATGAGGCCACGGGCCTTTCACCACGCTTCGTGCAGGATAACCATTCCAAATCGGTGAAGGGCGTGCTGCGCGGCTTACATTACCAGCTACCTCCCCGTGCTCAAGGCAAACTGGTGCGCGTGGTGCAGGGCGAAGTCTTTGATGTGGCCGTCGACATCCGCAAAGACTCACCGACTTATGGTCAATGGGTCGGCGAAGTGCTCTCAGCCGACAACAAGAAACAACTCTGGATTCCGCCGGGCTTCGCCCATGGCTTCCTGACGCTGTCCGACACAGCGGAGTTTCTGTACAAGACCACCGATACCTGGTCGCCAGAGCATGAGCGGGCGATTCTCTGGAACGATGCCACGCTCAATATCCAGTGGCCGTTAAACGGCATGGTGCCAACGCTTGCGGCCAAAGATGCCGCAGCGGTTCTATTCAGCGCGGCTGAGATTTCCGACGCGTTTTAAGAGCGTTTTGCTGCGCCGCAAAACTTTGGATGCAACAGTCTTGTTACACTCTTACGCGAAACTGACAGCACTGCTGATTATGAATTGACGCCTTTCGTGGAGAGACGCCGGGTATGCGTATTTTGTTGGCCGAGGATGATTCGATTATTGCCGATGGGGTTGCCCGGGCGCTGCGCAAGGCCGGTTATGCGGTAGATGTTTCCGATAATGGGGTGGATGCCGATTCGGCGCTCCAATCCTGTAATTACGACCTGGCAATTCTGGACATCGGCCTGCCACGCATGACAGGGCTGGAAGTGCTGCGCCGTTTGAGGGCGCGCCATAACGCCTCGGTCCCGCATGTGCCGGTACTGGTGCTGACCGCGCATGATGCGCCGGCGGACCGGGTGAAAGGTCTGGATCTGGGCGCGGACGATTATATGGGGAAGCCCTTTGATCTGGATGAACTTGCTGCGCGCGTGCGGGCGTTGATTCGCCGAAATTCCAATAGTTCGCCCAATATGGTCTGCGGCAACCTGGCCTACGATCAGGTGGGTCGGGTGGCGACTCTGGGCGGCCAGCCACTGGAGCTATCGGCGCGCGAGGTGGGGCTGCTGGAGGTTCTGCTCTCGCGTGTGGGGCGTCTTGTTAGCAAGGATCAGCTGGTCGACCATCTTTGTGGATGGGGCGAAGAGGTGAGCCATAACGCCATTGAGGTGTATGTGCACCGCTTGCGTAAGAAACTGGAAGCGGGCGGGGTGCAGATCGTAACGGCACGCGGTTTAGGCTACTGTCTTGAAAAACCGCTCGAAGACAAAGCGCCGGCCTAACCAGCGCTCCCTATTTGGGGAGATTCTCGACTGGATGCTGGCGCCACTGCTGTTTGTGTGGCCGCTCAGCATTGTGGTGACTTACCACTACGCTATGTCGGTAGCGGCCAACCCGTTTGATCAGGCTTTGCGTGAAAACGTGCTGGCGATTTCGCGTCAGGTGCACTTTGCTGATCAGCCAGTGCCGGTTGTCAGTTTTTCCCGGTCGGCGCATGCATTGCTGAAGGCGGATGAAACCGATGTGGTGTATTACCACGTGATTTCTTCAGACGGAAAGCTAATTCAGGGGGACCGGGAGTTACCCCCGCCGATCCCGATGATTAAGCCCGTGCTCCCGGAAAATCAGGTGGGTTTTCGTGATGCCGAGATGGGGGGGGAAGAGCTTCGCATTGCCTACACCCTGGTGACTTCAAGGGCTAACCCACAACAGTGGGTGATTGTGGAGGTAGGCGAGTCGCTGGAGAAGCGGAATCAGCTGATCAACCAGATTGTGGCGAGCGTGATCCTGCCGCAGTTTTTTATTGTGCCGGTGGTCGTGGTGCTGGTGTGGTTTGGCCTGGCACAGGGCCTAAGGCCGCTACAGTTTCTGAAGTCGCGCATTGCATCGCGCGATGAACACGATCTGTCACCCATGACGGTGCGGCGTTTGCCGGAAGAAATTCAGCCGCTGGTTGAGGCTTTTAACGACCTGTTGGATCGCATGCGAGACAACATGGAAGTGCAGCATCGCTTTATTGCCGACGCGGCGCATCAGCTGAAAACACCGCTGACGGCACTGAAGACGCAGGCGCAGCTGGCGATGTATGAGGAGGACTCGGATGCGCTGCGTGGCTCGCTGCAGCGCATTGGGAGCAGTGTGGATCGGGCCTCGCATCTGGTTTCGCAGTTGCTGACCCTGGCGCGGGCGGAGAGTACGGGCGATGTGCAAGGCGAAGCCCGTGTGGACCTGGCGGCGTTGGTGCGAGAAGTGGCGGAGGAGTGGGTGTTACCAGCGGCGCAGAGGCATCTGGAACTGGATTTCGAGGCGCCAGCGGGCGGTGTGCCGGTTTTTGGCAACGCCTTTCTGTTGCGCGAGATGGTGAGTAACCTCATCGATAACGCCATCCGCTATACCCCGGCCACGGCAGCGGCGCCCGGACAGATTCATGTGCGGGTGATGGATGTGCGCGTGCCACCCCATCTGACGCGCACGGGGGACGGAGCGCTGATCAAACAGACGGATCGCTGGGCCGTGCTGGAGGTCGAGGATACCGGGGTCGGCCTCACGGCTGAGGAAGCGGAGCTGGTATTCGAGCGTTTCTACCGGGTGGATGACGCCAAGACCTCGGGTAGTGGGCTCGGTCTGCCGATTGTTCGCGAGATTGCCTTGTATCACCATGGTTCAGCCACGCTGGTGCCCAATACCCAGCTGAAGACGGGGGTGGCCGCAGGTAGCCCTGCCAGAGGCGTTACCGCGCGGGTGCGGTTGCCGCTGTATGTGCAAGCACAGAGCAGCCTGGTGCGGCCGTATCAGCCCCCGTTGATGCCGGGGGTTTAATACGCAATGAACGGTGCCGGTGCTATGATCGGCGCGGTTCGTGATTTCTGAAGGAAAAACACATGATCAAGGTCGGGATTGTTGGCGGTACGGGGTACACGGGCGTAGAACTGTTGCGTTTGCTGGCGGTTCACCCGGGGGTTGAACTGAAGGCGATTACCTCGCGCGGTGATGCCGGACTGCCGGTGGCCGAGATGTTCCCCAACCTGCGTGGGCGTGTCGACCTGGCCTTTGAGGACCCGGCCAAGGCCGACCTGGGTGCCTGCGATGTCGTGTTCTTTGCCACGCCGAATGGCATTGCCATGCAACAGGCGCCGGAGCTGCTGGCCAAGGGCGTGAAGGTCATTGACTTGGCCGCTGATTACCGGATTAAAGATATTCCGACCTGGGAGAAATGGTACGGCATGACGCATGCCAGCCCGGATTGGGTGGCCAAGGCCGTGTATGGATTGCCGGAAATTAATCGGGATGCCGTGAAGAAGGCGCAACTGATTGCCAACCCGGGTTGCTACCCGACGGCAGTACAGCTGGGCTTTTTGCCGCTGATTGAGGCCGGTGTGGTGGATGTAAGCTCGCTGGTGGCCGATGCCAAGTCGGGCGTCTCGGGTGCTGGGCGAAAGGCCGAGGTACATACCCTGTTTGCTGAAGCCGGTGACAACTTCAAGGCCTACGGTGTGCCGGGTCACCGGCATCTACCGGAGATTCGTCAGGGGCTGTCGATTGCGGCTAATAAGGATGTGGGTTTGACTTTTGTGCCGCATCTGACGCCGCTGATCCGCGGTATTCATGCCACGCTGTACGCGCGCATTACCCAGGAAGCCGATTTCCAGAAGCTGTTCAAGGAGCGTTACAAAGGCGAAGCTTTTGTCGATGTGCTGCCAGCCGGCAAGCACCCGGAAACCCGTTCGGTACGCGCTTCGAACGTTTGCCGCATTGCCGTGCACCGGCCTCAGGGTGGCGATACACTGGTGATTCTGTCAGTGATCGATAATCTGGTGAAGGGCGCGGCGGGGCAAGCGGTGCAGAATATGAACCTGATGTTTGGGTTACCCGAGACCAGTGGTCTTGAAGTCGTGCCCGTATTGCCCTGATCTTATAGGGGTTTTGTTTTGGCGCCTTTGTGCTTAAATAAGATATCTGAGTATTTTGCTGGAGTATATGAACATGTCTGAAGTGGCCGAAGTAACAAGCGCCGAAGCGCCGACGGATTTTCTGACCTTTACCGATGCTGCGGTGGAGAAGGTGCGGGATCTGATCGCCGAAGAGAACAACCCGAACCTCAAGCTGCGTGTTTTTGTCACCGGTGGTGGTTGCTCGGGCTTCCAGTACGGCTTCACCTTTGATGAAGAGGTGAATGACGACGATACGCCCGTTGAAAAAGGCGGGGTCACGCTACTGATCGATTCAATGAGCTATCAGTATCTGGTTGGTGCGGAGATCGATTACACCGAAGGGCTGCATGGTTCGCAGTTTGTGATCCGCAACCCGAATGCGACCTCTACCTGCGGTTGTGGCAGCTCATTTTCGGTTTAAGCCGGCGTAATATTTCCAAGAATGCGCGGGCCGGCCGCACCGGTGACCGCGCTCAGGTTGCCGGGTAGGCCATCCAGCGTACGCTGCGCCAGCCAGGCAAAAGCCGCGGCTTCGATGTGGCTGGGGTCGAGGCCATAGCGGGCCGTAGTGTCCACCGTCATGTCAGGGAGCTCGGCGGCTAAAGCCTTCATGAGTTCGGTGTTGTAGGCACCCCCGCCGCAAACCAAGAGCTCAACAGCCGGTCCGCAAAAGCGGCGAACGGCATCAGCGATGGTTTTAGCAGTAAAGGCAAGCAGGGTGGCCTGTACGTCTTCCGGGCTGAGTTGATAGGGCTCGGCGAGGGCGCGGATCCACTCCAGATTAAACTGTTCGCGGCCACAGCTCTTGGGTGGCGAGACTTCAAAAAACTCATGGTTCAGTAACGCTTGCAGTAGTGCTTCATGAGGTTTGCCGAGGGCCGCAAATCCGCCGTCACGATCGAATCGTTCGCCCGTATGGGCCTCGACCCAGGCATCCATCAAGACATTGCCTGGGCCACAGTCAAAGCCAATCACACGCGCTTCGGATCCCGGAGGCGGTAGATAGGTGAGGTTGGCCATGCCGCCGATATTGGCGATGATGCACCCGCCTTTCTGGCGTGCCGGGTTAAATACGCTCGCGTGAAAAACCGGCACAAGCGGGGCGCCTTGGCCGCCAGCGGCAATGTCTCGCTGGCGAAAGTCGCTGATGACGGTGATGCCGGTAGATTCAGCCAGTACATGCGGGGCGTTCAGTTGCAGTGAGTAGCCGCTGCCCGGCTGGTGTCGGATGGTCTGGCCATGGGCGCCAATGGCGGTAATCTGAGCCGGGTCGATGCCTGTTTTTTGGAGCAGCCCGGCAACGGCTTGTACATAGCAGGCGACGAGCGCCTGACCGGCGATCTGGCCGCGGTGCAGTTCGTTGTCCTGTGGGTGTTGCAGAGCCAGAAACTCGAGGCGTAGGGGCTGCGGCATGGGCACAAAGTGATGCCCGGCAATTTCCATGCGGGGCGAGCCCATGTCGGGCTGGCGCATCAGCACCGCATCCACCCCATCCAGGCTGGTGCCAGACATAAGGCCAATAAAATGGCGGGTAGTCGTTGTCATGGTGCTCTGTGATGACGAATTCAAGCCGGTGCCCCTGTCTGTTGGGTAAAATGCGCATTCATTGGTTGAAGTCTACTGTATCTGGGGTCGCATTTTGGAACAACATATCAAGGACGCGCTGGCGCTGATCAAGCGCGGGTCGGACGAGCTGCTGGTCGAGGCCGAGCTGGTCGAAAAGCTCAAGAAAGGTCAGCCGCTGCGCGTGAAGGCGGGATTTGACCCCACGGCACCGGATCTGCACCTAGGGCATACTGTGCTGATCAACAAGCTGCGTCATTTTCAGGATCTGGGGCATCAGGTATCGTTCCTGATTGGCGACTTTACCGGCATGATCGGTGACCCGACGGGCAAGAACACGACGCGTCCACCTTTGACGCGCGAGCAGGTGGAAGAGAATGCCAAGACCTACCAGGAGCAGGTGTTTCGTATCCTGGACCCGGCCAAGACCGAGATCTGTTTTAACTCGAGCTGGTTCAACGAGCTGGGCGCGGCCGGCATGATTAAACTCGCCGCGCAGAACACCGTGGCGCGCATGCTGGAGCGCGACGATTTTTCGAAGCGCTATGGCAATAATCAGCCGATTGCGATTCACGAATTTCTCTACCCGCTGTGCCAGGGCTACGACTCGGTGGCGATGAAGGCCGATATCGAGCTGGGCGGTACCGATCAGAAGTTCAACCTGCTGATGGGTCGCGAGTTACAGAAGCATTACGGCCAGAGCCCGCAGTGCATTCTGACGATGCCGTTACTGGAAGGTCTCGACGGCGTGAACAAGATGTCGAAGTCATTGGGCAACTATGTGGGCATTACCGATGCGCCAAACGACATGTTCGGCAAGCTGATGTCGGTGTCTGACACGTTGATGTGGCGTTACTTCGAACTGCTGTCTTTCCGCAGCGACGCCGAAATCGCCAAGTTCAAGGATGAGATTGCCGGTGGACGTAACCCGCGCGACATCAAGGTGCTGCTATGTGACGAGCTGGTGACCCGCTTCCATGGCGCGCAGGCGGCGAAGGATGCGCTGGCCGATTTCGAGAACCGTTTCCGCCAGGGCGGCATCCCAGACGATATCGCCGAGGTGGCTATTGAGTCAGGCGGCGCAGGCGTGGGGATTGCACAGGCCTTGAAAACGGCGGGTTTGGTCGCAAGTACGTCGGAGGCCTTTCGCCAGATCGAGGGCGGCGGTGTGCGCGCCGATGGTGAGAAGGTGGCCGATAAGGCCCTGCAGTTGGCTCCGGGTTCGGAAGTCGTGCTGCAGGTGGGCAAGCGCAAGTTTGCGCGGGTGACCATCCGCTAGCGTGGTGCGCTAAGGGTTGGCAGGGGTTCAAAAACCACTTGCATCCCTGTTGAACTCTGTGTAAAGTTCGCCCCCTTCCGGAGTGATTGCATCTGTCGATGAAAAACAACACTTCGGGGACTTGAAATCCGATTTGGTGCCCCTAAATAGGATTTCGTACCAGGAAGTGTTGACAGCCTCTTTGATTAGTTGCTATAATCTCGCTTCTCTGCTGACGGGCCCCTGGGTTTGGCAGTAGACCTGATCTTTAAAAACATAGACAACCGATAGGTGTGGGTGTTTGCTTGACGGAGACAGAACTTATGTTCTGCTCAAGAGTTAAGTAGTGCACTCACACGAAGAAGGATAGAAATATCCGTCAAGCGTGAGTTTTAAACAGGAATTGAACTAAAGAGTTTGATCCTGGCTCAGATTGAACGCTGGCGGCATGCCTTACACATGCAAGTCGAACGGCAGCATAGAGGAGCTTGCTCCTCTGATGGCGAGTGGCGAACGGGTGAGTAAAGCATCGGAACGTACCGT
>WBZR01000100.1_pt1 | contig 149911 bp, 131 predicted proteins | sample 5204231 | NCBI WGS metagenome assembly WBZR01 (sample SAMN12412403, study PRJNA552823) | activated sludge metagenome | isolation source: activated sludge from anammox sidestream of wastewater treatment plant... | place: USA: Virginia | collected 2017-08
CCTCCGTTGTCCACACCCTTGGGCCACTTCCGATGTCCACCCCCTTGGGCCACTACCATTGTCCACCCCCTTGGCCCCCTCCAAAGGGGGAAATTTGGTGGGATTCATGTTTGGGTTTTAAAAGGGAGATTTTCGGTTGGATTAGGATGTGTTTTTCTATTTTCTTTTATCCAGTCGTCTATTACGATACTGACATCGACGATTCTATTTAATACTTCACATGATGAAAATCTTAGGGTTGTATAGTCAACCTTGGGTAATGCATAGTCCTCTTCGTGGGTCTCTCTGATATCCACTTCGTGGATGTCTCCGTTGTCCACCCCCTTGGCCCCCTCCAAAGGGGGAAATTTGATGGGATTCATGTTTGGGTTTTAAAAGGGAGATTTTCGGTTGGATTAGGATGTGTTTTTCTATTTTCTTTTATCCAGTCGTCTATTACGATACTGACATCGACGATTCTATTTAATACTTCACATGATGAAAATCTTAGGGTTGTATAGCCTAATTCCTTTAATCGTTTGTCTCGCTTTGCATCTCTGATGATGTTTTCTTCCATTTCATGTGTGATACCGTCCACTTCAATAATTAGCTTCAAAGGAAGGCAAATAAAATCTGCAATATAATTATCTATGGGTCGCTGCCTCCTGAATTTATATCCGAGCATCTGACCTTTACTTAATACGTATTTCCACATACAAGCTTCTGACTTTGTCATCTTGTGCTTGTTTTCGATGGCAAATTTTTGAAGGTATTTGTTGTAGTGGTGGTTTGAGTGGGTTGTCATGTGTTGATTCACTTTACTGTTTTCACTTCCTTATCCTCTTCAAATACTCTCCATATCCACTCTTGATCAGCCCTTCCGCCAATTTGTCCAGTTGCGCCTGATCTATGAATCCTTTCCGGAATGCCACTTCTTCGATACAGCCAATTTTGTAGCCTTGGCGCTGTTCGATGACGCGGATGAATTCTGAGGCGTCATGTAAGGACTCGAAAGTACCGGTGTCGAGCCAGGCAGTGCCGCGACCGAGAATGGATACGTTGAGCGATCCACGTCGGAGATATTCCCGATTGACGTCCGTGATCTCATATTCACCGCGAAGGGATGGCTTTAGGTTGCGGGCTATCTCAACAACTTGGTTATCGTAAAAATACAACCCGGGGACAGCATAATTGGATTTGGGCTGCGCCGGCTTTTCTTCGATGCTGATGGCTTTGTTGTTTTCGTCAAATTCGACGACGCCGTATCGGTGCGGATCGGATACTTCATAAGCGAAGACATAACCACCATCCACATCTGACAATCTCTCCAACTGATCTCCTAAGCCTGTGCCATAGAAAATATTATCTCCCAAGACCAATGCCACCTTATCCTCTCCGATAAAATCGGCGCCCAATACAAAGGCCTGCGCCAATCCATTGGGAACTTGCTGTGCTACATAGCTGAAGCTACATCCCACCTCACTGCCATCGCCCAACAATCTTTGGAACTGTGCCTGATCTTCCGGCGTCGTGATGATCAGTATCTCCCGAATGCCGGCCATCATGAGTACAGACAAGGGATAATACACCATCGGTTTGTCATAGATCGGCATGAGCTGCTTGCTGATAGCCTTGGTGATGGGATAGAGTCGGGTGCCGGAGCCGCCGGCGAGGATGATGCCCTTCATTCTTATTGCTGTTTATTAAATAATTTGATTCCCTCAAATTTTATTTTTGAATTTCGAGGGGGAGATGGTGTGATGAGGAGAAGGGGTGAGTTGGCTTTATCCCTTGTACTGTCTTGTCCTTAAAGTTTTCTTTATTGCTTTTATGTTCCGATCCGAGTGGGCGAGTGGGAGTTGGGGTGAGGGGGTGATTGTTTTTGGTGTTTTGTATTATGCTTTCCCTTGACATATTCATTATTCCTTTTTAGTTGTCTTCATTTCGAGACGGTGAAGGGGTGATGAGGAGGTGAGTTGAAAGCTTTTTTATTTATTCTTTTTTATTGTCCATTTTTCAGATTCGTGGATCATTTTTACAAGCATAGAGATGATATGTTCATATTTATTGTTGAGGATATTGTAGTCTTCTTGTGTGATATATTTACAAGCTATTGCGAAATCCAGCCAGTTTTGTGTTTCTGCGGCCTCACCTTCCGAATCATTCAATTTGTTGACGAACGACTTTTCGTATCTCCGCTTTCTCCAAGCTTCTGCAATATTGCCGGAAACTGAACGTGAAGATCGTCTTATCTGATCCGTCAAGGAATATCTCTCCTCTACCGGAAACGATTTGCTGATTTCAAAAACATGCATCGCGGCTTGAAATGCCTCTTGGTAAACTCTTAAGTCTTTGTGTGATTTTACTACCATTATAATGTTGACAAATTGAAACATTCGAAGCCAAAATCTCCCACTCGCCTCATCCCCCACTCTCCCCCTCAGGAAATTAACGGATATCCACTCCTTGCACCCTCTCCAAAAAGGTAAATTCTTCCAAGAATGAGAATTTTGGAGATCGCTTCAAGTTTCAATATATTTCTCTATTTATAATTTTCATTATTCTCTTCTCACTTTCCTCCCAGCAACTGCCCCAATAATTTCAACCCATTTTCTACAATATTCTGATTTTTCACCGGGATTTTGAGGAAAGTCTCACCCGTTTTGTCATCTTTTTGGACGAGGGTCGAGATCAGTTTTTCAGTTTTCTTTGTGTCACTCAGGGTTTCGAACAGACTGCCCAAGAATCCGGCGCCGGCACTGATTAGGTTTTCTGCATCTGATACGGTTTCTGGAGATTCTTGTTGAATATCTTCATCTGTAACAGCCTCTTCTTCAAATAATTTGATCTGTTCCATTATGATATCTTCTTTGACAGGAACATCATCAGGCTTTATTTCAGTTGATATTTCTTCCATATCAATGGCTTCTGTCAGACGCTCTTCCCTGTCGGTTTCCTCTTCTGATTGGGGCAGTGGATTATTTTGAATCAATTGATCCACATCATTCATCAGATCTTCAAGTTTACTGGTTTTCATGAAGACGCTGCTCTCTCCGGCATCCAAAATACCTGCAGCCAGTGATGACTTGAAGGCCAGTTTGTCCAACATTTGGGTTTCTATGGTCATACCGGCAATCAAATTGATGATTTGGACATTCCTTTTTTGCCCCATTCGATATATACGCGCTATCCGTTGTTCCAATACGGCCGGATTCCATGGAAGATCCATATTGATCAACAGAGATGCAGACTGCAGATTAAGACCTACGCCACCTGCATCGGTGGAAAGAAACACCTTCGAATCCGGATTATTTTTGAAATTGTCAAACAACTTGCCTCGTTCTATACTCGGCACACCGCCATGCAAGCTTTCGAAGCCGATATTTCTTGCCTGAAGTTCCCATCCAATAATGCGTGTCATGCGCTCCCATTGACTGAAGACAACAACTTTTTCAACGCCATTGGCAAATGCTTCTTCCAGAATATTCAGCAATTCATCGATTTTGGTGTCATGCCGTGTCTTTTCGTCCAGAATGTACGTACTATCACAAGCCATCCGCATGACATTGAGATTGATAAGCAGCCTTTGTCTGTCTTTTTCATTCAAGAAGCGGTACTTTGCCCATTTACTGGCAACTCGTCGAACGATCTCATAGGCGTCATTGTAATATTCAATCTGCTTTGGCGTCATGGGAACAAAGAGATTTTTGTCCATACGAGCAGGCAATTGCTTCAACACCATGCTTTTATGTCGTCGTAGCAATACATCTTTCAATAGTGTGCTGATTTTGTCCAGATCTTTGTAGCCAACGACTCTTTCGGTTTCCGGATCCAGAATTTGGTGTGCTTGAAGAAAGCGAAACAAAGCTCCCAGGTATTGCGGATCGACCATCTGCATGACAGAATAGAGTTCCTCCAATTTGTTTTCCAAAGGCGTTCCTGTCAGTACAATGCAAAACTGAGATTGCACTTTTTTGACAGCGGCGGCTGTTTTTGTTTTCCAATTTTTGATGCGTTGGGCTTCGTCCAGAATAACGAGGTCAAATTCAGCGGCATTGATGTATTTAAGGTCTCTGCCTATGACGTTGTAAGTGCAGATTTTGTAGAAGGGTTCTGCGGTGTATTGCGATTCGCGCTTGACCAAGCCCCCTTCGATGACTTGAGCTTCACTTTCTGTAAACCGTTCTATTTCAGATTTCCACTGATATTTGAGGGAGGTAGGGCAGACAATGAGGACAGAAGATATATTGAAATGTTTTTTGAATGCTTCTGCTGCGACAATGGCCTGAAGCGTTTTACCCAAGCCCATATCGTCAGCCAATAGGCATCGACCACTTCTCAAGATAAATTCGACACCCTCTTGTTGGTATGGAAACAGTTTGGCATTGGTAAGAGAAGCAAAAAAAGCCTCTTTGTTCTTGAGTAGTTTATTGAGGTAATTATTTCTTTCTTTCCGCTCTCTTTGATCAAGCATGTATTCCAAAGCGTCCGGATAATATCGAAAATCCGGGTGAATCCGATGACCTTCCGACAGCATTTCGTGGATATGATCGATAGCATCAGGGAGAAGGACATTATTTTTATCAAAGTAAGCAGCAGCGAACTTTTTGAAAGCTTTTTCCTCCTCGTAGCCGATGCGTATTTTTACTTCCTTTTGCTCACCGTACGACAGGTAAATAGATGTATAGTGAGGGTTATATCCTTGTTTCAGGAGTTTTTTCATCCCACGTTTTGACCTTAGTGTGTGCAATACGAACTCAATATGCTTACATGTACCAAGCTGATTGGTCTTAAAATCCAGACAGTTACAAAAGTTTTTTCCAATTTCATCTCCGCGAATGGCCACTTTGTAGGAGCTACCGGCTTGCGGGTTGAAAACCGAATAATCTCCAAATACTGAATCGCCCGTCAGTTTAGTAAGGTGATAGTTTTGCTCTTTGGCAAATTGGGTTCTAAGTGCCACTTGCCACTGTTCCAGGCTTAAATTGCTTGGTTTTCGGTGGTAGGCTATTTTTTGGACTGTTGCCGCTTTTTTTGATTTAGTAGATTTTGATTTTGGTCGGGCCATCGTTATAATATTATTGATGTAGAATTTTGTTGCGTTGAATTGAGTGCAGTGTTTGATTGTTTAAATTTATGATAATTGACGAAGTTGACCAAAGTCTCCCCATAGCATCTCGCACTGTTGCCCCAAAAAAAACTGTACATTTTGATATGGCAGTAACTACGATCAATTACAAAATTATACATTTGCGTCCGAATCTGTGTTAGTTACAATGTAGTATCCGCCTGTTTTGGGCGCCCCTTTAAATCTGATTTTACCTTGTTTTCGTAATTTTTTGATGTTTCGCTCAACAGTTCGTTGACTCATATTCAAAGTTTCTCTTATTCTTCTAGTATTAATTCCCGGCGTCTTTCTAATTAAATTTTCTATTTCATTTACACCGCCATTTACACCGCCATTTACACCGCCATTTACACCGCCATCTGCTTTACTATCTTCAGTATTTAAACTTATTTTCTGTTTAGTATATGAAATCTTTACCATAAATCCACCTCCTATTTCCCTGAATTCCAATTTCATAGTTGGGTATTGGCTAATGGCATTGCGAAGGGTATATAGTGATGATGAATTCAAGTGAGAGTTAAGGGTTAAAGATGAAGTAACTGTTTTCAATGTTAGTTTGTTGACTTCATCGTTTGCTTGCTTCACTGTTCGATGACTAAAGCATCAGTTAAATAGTAAAACCACTCGTGTGATAGAGTAAACTTGCAAAGCTGTGGGGAGGAATCAATTAACTATTTTCCATTTGCCCTTTTTAGCTGAACCAATACGTAAAATTTGTCCATTCTCCTTCATTGCATTTATATCTCGTGCGATAGTCCTTCTTGAAACGTTCAAGGTATCTGCAATTTCTGTAGTTGTAATTTCCGGATTGCGTTGAATTAGCTTAAAAATTAAAGTCTTCCGGTTTTCTGTGACATTTTCTGTGACATTTCCTGTGACATTTCCTGTGACAGTGTCATGCATCCCATCTGTTACAGTGACCATAAAACCATCTGAGATATGCTCGAAATGCGGGTCGGGCAGGTTGTATTCCCTGAACTGTCTGATGATGCGTTGGATGCCACTGCCGTATTTTATTCAGACAACCGACTTTCAATATCCATACTTTCATGGAGTATTCTGATTATTTCTACAGAATCATCTTCCGTTTTCCTGTAAAATATAAGATGCGCCTTGACTTTAGTAAATCTATAACCTGCTCTTTTATGGCTAAAATCACGACCGGACTCAAAGTGTTTTGCAATATATGCAATCTCGGTAAAAATCAGAGCATAGTATCGATTTGCTTGGTCGTAAGACCAATTCTCAGCCGTATAGAGCCAGATATCATCAATATCTTTAAGTGCCTTTTCGCTTATTGAATAGGAACTCGGCATGCTGCATTGTTTTTATCCGAAGAGGAAATTATCCATTTTTATGTTTGTCTTGTAACTCCTTCAAATGTTGATCCGGGTCGAAATCCTTTATCATTCCGCTATTTTCTCCATCAATCAGCGCTTGTATGACATATTCGGCCTTTTTCTCTTCCCGCTCGAGCATTCTTAATGCAGCTCTAACCACTTCACTGGCAGATGCATATTCCCCGGAATTGAGTTTTTTCTGAATAAAATTATCGAAATAATCTCCTAATAGAATGGATGTATTTTTTGCCATAGCCTATATGTTTAAATACCATTTATTGGTATAACCGGAATAATTTTATAAATTCATTGTTTATATTGTTTGTTGGTCTTGCCGCTTAGTGCAGCGCTGTTTGATGGTTTAGTTTGACTACCTCAAACGAGCGCTATCGCTCCGCATTTCTGCGCGAATCTCCGACATCAAACAGACGATAACCTATTTTAGCTCATCACTCATTCTCTTCGTAATAATACGAATAATCAATACCCTTCATAAACATTTCACGGTCGTTGATTTTGTCTGTCAAAGCATTTTTCAATAGTGCTTTCAAGACACTACTTTTGGTCGGGCTCAACATCATGGCGTTCATATAATCCCGTTTGGGAACCTTACTCCAATCCACGCATTTTTTCAATTGTTTCTTCAATATCAGGTCCAGCCATATCCTGGTGCTCCTGCCATTGCCTTCCATAAATGGGTGAGCTATGTTCATCTCCACATATTTATCAACGATTTCATCAAAGGTGGTTTCGGGCATAGCTTCTATTTGTTTTAATGTTTCACCTAAAAATTGTGATACGGCAAATTGGAAACCACCTTTTGATATATTCTTTTGGCGAACTTTTCCAGCAAAATCATACAATCCGCCAAACAAATAGGCGTGAATTTGTTGTAAGCCTTTTGCAGTACCCACTTCTATGCTGTCCAATATATTGCCTTCAAAAAGGGTATAGGCTTTTTTCTTGCTCTGCCCATCAAGGCTGTTGTCGCTATACAGGAACCATTCCAAAAACTTCATGGCCCGGTTATTAGGGAAATGTCTGGCTAATTCTGTGACACCGGAACTGTCTAAAGTGTCGGTGTTATACTTTTTACCGTCAGCTGCCATTAATTTCAGTTGGGTAGTGAGACTAACCAACTGATTATTTTCCTTCTTCAGTTTAGCCTTCAGGTATTTCCAGTAGTTTCTGCTTTTGTTATAGTCGTCTTCCTCGTTTAATACAGCCACAATATCCAACACCGAAAACCACCATTTGGAGTGTTCCTCGTCCCAAATGGCACGCACTTCCCGGTCGTCAAAAAAGCGTATGGATATTTTTTGGATGCTCATGGTTGTGGCTGGAATGTTTGATTGGCTTCGCCGTTTGATAGCTTCGCTGTTTGCTGGTTTCACCGTTTGCTTGGCTGCCGCCGGTTGCTTGCTTCGCTGTTTGATTGGCTGATGCCGTTTGTTGTTGCTTTGCCGTTTGATTAGTTTTGCCCCATCAACCAGGTAACCCAATAAACACACGAACCTTTGAAATCAAACACGCGTTAGCGCAACAAACTGACACTAAGTCCATCACATATCTTCCAGCGAAAGTTTATAGTAAGAGTCCTGATAAGATCTATAATTTCTTAAAATCTCAGAGGCCTTACTCTCAAGAGTCAATGTGTCAATTTTTTTGGGATTACGTTTTACTTCATAAAAATGAATCATCTTCTCTAAGTCATTAACAGCCACAATGTCGATTTCATTCTGTCCTCTTTTATCCCAATAATTACCGATATCGGAGTATTGATTGCTTTGCATTAAAACGTCCCTGAAATATCGCTCTAATATCAAGCCACTATACGTTTCATAATCCCTCTCTATAATATTTCTCACATAATCCAGATTGCCAATTTCAACTGCACTTCTGTATTTGTAGATGAAGCGAAACCAGAAATTTAGAAAATTATCCTCTATAAAATATTTGACATTCCGCGCAGATTCCTTTGCACCGAATGGTCTCCTTCGTTTGATAATCCCATAATCTTTTTCAAGTCTATCCAAATAGCCGCCGACTGGTAGCTGCAGGATACTTTCTATTTCACTCCGAGCGGTTTTAGAACTCGCTATAAGAGATAGAACTGAAAAATAATTACCATAGTCCCGCCCAAATTCATCAATCAATACCGCTCGTCCTTCATCTAAGAAAAAGGAACCTCCGCTCACAACTGTATCCAAAATCTCCTTTTTGGTGAAAGATTTATTGTGGACTAATTGCTCAATGTATTTTGCTATACCTCCGGTCACCATATAAAAAGCCAAAAGGTCTTCATTGGAATATGTGGGATAATAATCTGACAGAATTTGCTTAATCGTTGTAACCGTAAATGGTCTAATTGTCAATTTTGCAGTTGCTCTGCCGAATAAAGGCTCTTTAGCGTTTTCGAAAATTTTCTTCATCAAGGTATAAACCGACCCGCAAAAAATAATATTAATCTTACTCTCTTCTTTGTAACTATCCCAGTGATTTTGAATCTCACTATAGATAGAAGAATTGATGGAATAAAACTCTTGAAATTCGTCCACCACGAGAGTATAGTGTCTGTCCTTAGATAAAATCATTAAGGCTCTGAACAAGGATGAAAAAGAAGAAAACTGTCCTAATGCAACACCTATTTTTGTTTCAACCTCCTGAACAAATTCTTCACAAAGTAAGATTTCATTCTTTTTAGCAATAAAAAAATACAATACCGAAGCATCGTAAAAAGCCTTTCGCAATAAAGTTGTTTTTCCAACCCTTCTCCGACCAAGGACCATGGTCATTTGTGCGGAATGCACGGCATTCGCCTCGATTCTTTTTAGAATCCCTATCTCTGTCTCTCGGTTATAGAATTTCATTGTTTAATATTAATGCAACCATGGTTACAGTAACCCTGGTTGCAAAAATAAACATTTTTTGATTTTTTTGCAAATGAAGAAGAGTTGACTTTTCAAGCTCCTACCAGATATTTTAAAGAATACACTTCATCAATTTCGATAAAGGAAAGGTGGGTCCGTCAATAATTTCGAAATCCTCCCTTTGTTTTTCAGAGAGTTGTTTGATATCGGGTAATTGATTCAATGGGACAAACAGTAGTCTTTCATTGGTCAGATGGATGACGAGCATATCATCGTTCGCAAAGCCAATGCTTTTTATTAGTGTTTCTTTAAGTATATTGTTCATTGTCTTAATACCTTAGTTGTAGTAAAAGACACAAACACACTAAGGCCTAAATTAAAATTCTAGTTTCGCTCAGATTTCCGTTCGTGCCTTTCGTCCTTATTATTCAGCACTCAGTATCCTTAATAGTTCCCCTGGATCTTGACGATTGTCCCAAAATGCTGTAATTAATATTTCATTTTACTTACTTTGTAGAATAGGCTAAAGTGTCCAAGAGTTGCTACGCGGTTATCCAAAAATTCAGCTTCTTTGTACATGAAGGGCGTTTGGGCAATTTGTCTTGTTAATTTGGCTACGATTTTAATCAATTTCTTAGGATAAGTCACTGATCTGTTTCGTTTTCTCCAATAATCGAGGATACCAAAGTATTGAATATCCGCTGTCCGAGTCCATCTTACAGTCCGTTTAGCCATTCAAGATTGCGTTTGTCCATGGCTTCTTGTGAAATCAATCTTCCGTTTTGAATATCCGATTCGCTCATCTCGAGCATTTCTTTTTGTTCTTCGGTTAATTCCCCTGTTTCTTTGTCGGCAAATCCGGATGCAATAAGATTATCCAGTGCAACTAAGAAATCTTTGTTGCTAATTGTCATAATTTTCTCAACCAGACTTTTTCTTATTTCTTTTACTGTTGCCATTTTTGATTAATTTTTTATCCAAATATAAATGAAATAGTTTGTTTGTGACTATGCTGTTTAATAGTCTTGGGTTTGAGATAGAGCTCTCGGTTTTCTTTCTTTCCGCTTTTGTTACTTACTTCGCCTCTCTTGTTAGAGATCGAGTAGAGATCGAGGAAGATTAAAGAAGATTGATGTCTCAGAAAATCTATATTTCGGTCAACCAGGATCGCTTATTCCCTGCCAAAATAGAGGTTTGTCACAGCACTGACGGCACACTTTAGGGATCGGGGTAATGCCGTCAATGCTGTGATAAACCGGCATTCTTACCATCTCTTTTATCGAAAATTCATGCGTAATTCGTAATTTACAACAAATCTTCCAATCGCAACCTTTCCCCTCTCTCCAGATTCCTCCCCGTTTTCTTCCCAATCACTTCATGATAATACTTCGGGTGCAGCCCAAACCCAGGCCGAATCGACCTTACATTCTTTTCCGTCAGCTCCTCGCCTACCGCTATGTCTTCAACCACATAAAGCGAGCGACTGAAACTGCGGCCACTCAACTGCTTGGCAGTCGGCGTATAATCGACCTTGCCGATGGCTTTCTCGGCATCGCGGACGGCACGCACCATGTCAGAAAATTCCTTTACGTCCAGTGAGAAAGAAGCATCAGGACCGCCGAGACTCCTGTCCAGAATGAAGTGTTTCTCGATGACGGTAGCACCCATGGCGACGGAGACCACCGGAACGACAATACTCAATGTATGATCAGATAGACCGACCCGGACATTAAAATCCTTGGCAAATTGACGCATCATAATCAGATTGGCTTCTTCTATGGGTGCCGGGTAGGATGAAGTACATTTGAGCAGGGTGATATCATTATTCCCCACTTTTCGGCATGCGTCCACCGCAAGCTTGATGTCGTCGTAATCAGCGATTCCTGTAGAAATTATCATCGGTTTGCCTTTCGAGGCGGTGTATTCGATGAGGGGGATGTCGGTAATTTCGAAGGAGGCGATTTTATATTTTGGTGTATTCAGACTCTCCAACAAATCCACTGCGGATTTGTCGAAGGGCGAGGAAAAACAATCGATTCCCAGGCTGACTGCATATTCAAATATGTCTTTGTGCCATTCCCAGGGTGTATATGCCTCTTGATACAAATCGTAAAGCAGACGGCCATCCCAGATTGTCCCTTGCTTGATTTTGAAATCCTCTTTGTCCGACTGGATGGTTATCGTGTCTGCCGTGTAAGTTTGCAACTTGATGGCGTCCGCACCGGCATCCTTGGCGGCCTTTACTGTCTTTAGAGCAACTTCCAGGCTTCCGTTATGATTTGCAGATAATTCTGCGATTATATAGACATTATTCATATAAATTATGTTCTGTAAGCTTAGTTGCCTTTGAAGCACTTATTTTGTGGAGTAAAAACCATCGAAACTATTATTAACCATCATTGCGATTGTCTGATTTAGTAAAAACGAGAAAGGCTTGGTCATTTATTCGGACGTCGTTATCTCGTTGAAAACCACATTTTTCAAAAATCTTAATAGAAGGGATGTTGCCTTCCTTGACAAGAGCTTTCATCGACAGTTGGGGAAAATTTCTCACTATCTGTTGGACAATTATTTTACCCCATCCCTGTCCGCGAAATCTTTCATCCACGGTATAGCTAATTATCCAAAATTCACCCTCTTTATCAAGACGTAATTGGCCAAGATTATCCTGGTCATTATAAAATACAAAAAGCTTGCTGTTCGGGTCGTGTAGTTTATTTGTAAACCATTTTCTGTGATCTTCAAAAGCAATTTGAGCGGTGTGAATTGCATTTTGTCGTACTGCCGGATCATTGGCCCACTCAAAGTAAAGCATTACATCATCCTCAGTAGCTCGACGCATCCTTACAGCTTGGGCATGATTGATTCTGGAATGAATGACCACATCGATGTATTTTCCATCAAACAAGCAATGTTCTTTTAGTGCTGCCTCTTTGATGAATCCGGCTTTTTCAACTGCTTTATACAGGTGTGGCCTCATATCAAAAGCATAAGTGTATATTTTGTGCAATTGCAGGTTACCGAGTGCCGCCTGCTCCAACAATTGCAAATAGATCACCCAATATTCTTCGAAACAATTTTTCTCCAATTCGGTATTGATGATAAATGATATTTCTGCATTTCTATCCTTCCAATTGATATGCACGAGTCCACCGTACCCGACTAATTTATCATTTTTCAAAAAGGAAAACAGCAATTGATCTGGTTGCTCGATTTCGAATAAATGGGCCACCACCTCGCTAAAATATTTATCCTGTGCTTCCCGGGTCAGTGGCTCTTGTTGACGGAGATGATATATCTGCTCATTGCGCCATTGCATGATGAGAAGTCGATCTTCGTATCGAATCGGTATCAGGGAAAATTCACCGTGGGTAAATTTCCGTTGAGGGAGAATTTTGTATGTAGGAGGAAAGAACAAATTATATATTTAGTTTTAAAAAGGTCGTCCCTATGGGACTACCATAAGGTCGCTCCTATGGAGCTTTATTTATTTCGTCTTTTTATGACTATTGGTTCGAGATTAACGTCAGCGTCTCTGTATAAATTCTATTCAGGAGAATATCATCAAAGTGCTGTAGGCACGACCAAATGGTAGAATGTTCAATAGCGCGAGATCAGAGCTCCGTAGGTGCGACCTTAGATAAATGTTGCTTGTTATATATCTTTAAGCTCTCAAGAAACTGAATATTTTTCATTGAATCTAATTCTGGTTTGCCGTTCCTAGAAAGCGATGACATACAGGGATTCTTGATTAAAAATATCGACATCTCATTGGCGATATCTTTAATTTTCAAATCACTCTATCTCACCAACGTCACATCCCCATATTCCATAAACTCGTCTCCTTCAACGCAATGTCCCCGAATGATATAGGCATAAACGCCTGGCTCTGCCTGTTTTCCCTTGAATATACCATTCCACTCAGGGTCGATTTGATAGGATTCAAAGACGACATCACCCCACCTATCATAAATTCCCATATAAGTAATTACGGTATTTCTTTTCTCTACTCGAAAATGATCATTAATACCATCATTGTTGGGAGAGAACACATTCGGAATAAAATAATTACAAGATGATCGTTCGCATAATTCCGGATTCTGTTCGATTATATCTATATTGACGATACTGTCGCAACCATTTATATTCGTCAAATTCTGGATAAAATTGCCTGTCTCTTGATAGGTTATTCCCCCGATTTGAATTGTGTCACCAAGACATAGACGGCGAGTGAAATTAACAAAGGATGGTTCGAAGACAGTTAGTGTCATTTGATACAAACTATCACAAGGTCCGCCCGTCAGAACAATATCTTTATAAACACCGGATTCTGTTAGCTTCATGCCTCGAAAATCAATGGATTCACCTCTGCATATCCTATCTTCCGAAATATTTAATGCAAACTCATGTTCATCATAGACCTCAAAGACAATCGGCTTCGAGTGACAACCCATTACATCTTGTGCTATAATTACGTGCTGTCCGGGGGACAAATTATCAAAATAATTTTGGGTGGCAAATGGACTACTATCTAATGAATATAAGAGATCGGGGTTGGGGGATGAAAGTTCGATAAAAGTATAGGCACTGCTACAATCGATGTAATTGTCCAAATTCACTACATCAACTTCAGGGGTGACGATTTGATTATCAACAGTCACCTCAAGAGAAGATTCACAATTATTGGTATCGCGTACTGTGACTGTGTATGTTCCTGCATCCAGATTATCGAAATGACTATTTGACTGGTAGGCTCCATTGTTGATTTTATATGAATATGGTGCTGTGCCTCCTGAAACAGATACGAAAAAAGAGCCTTTTTTCTGGCAATTTTCCGGTTCCACCTGTGAAGCCGAGATGGTCATTCCTGCCTTGTAATCAATTTCTATATTTCCACAAAACCAACCATAGTTTTTCCCACATCCGCCGACATTAATGACTTCAACTGCCATGACATTGACTCCGGGAACCAAATGATCCGTAATGTCTGAAACTTCTATCTGATTAAAATTATTTCCGCTCATAGAGAGTGCGGGTGCGTTATTCACCGGTGCGGAAGAAGGAAAGCCACAAACCTCATTGCAATTTAGCTTAATACCGGGATAATCATATAGTCCATTAGTCCCTGCAATCAAATGCCCATTTATATATACCCGACACAGATTATCAACCGTAAACCTCATTATCGCCTTGGAAATGTTAATACACCCTCCCTCCAGTGTAAAGGTATTCCGCATATGATAGACAACCACTTTAGTATAATCATCCGAATAATTGCACACATTCTCGACAATCCATAGTGGCTTAGCCCCATTGCCCACATTGTTAACCGGAGCAATCTGGCTATTAGCAAGATCAGCTAGTTTTACGCTTGTGGTCCATGTGTTATCTATCGGACCAGTGGTGGTATTGGTTAACCAATCCTCTGTTATATTAGCTGGATTATACGTAAAGGGTTGTTGTTCTTTCGTTATGGTCCAGTTGTTGTTGAGGTCAGTAACCAGAATAAGCTTGTTTTGTGCATGCAAGTTGACACTATAATTACCGACAAATACGACCAGGAAAGTCGATAAAAGGAATAGTAGGCGAAGCCGTCTCATTTTCTTGAAATTATTAATGAAAATAGAAAAAGATTATTAAGATTATCTTTCACTCAGTTTTAATTTTCTTAGTTTTTTTGGTATTATCCGCTTTCTTATTCTGTTCAACAAGAATTATTTGAGAACCATAGTTTTCGGGGACTTTGCTATATTCTTTTTTGAACGCTACCTCTTCTATCACTTCGCTATCCATATCAATTACCATGGCTGAGTTGCTTGAAGTTTTTTCCAATGTTTCCTTAATTTGATCTTGGTATGTAAATTTCTTCCTCGGACAGTATTGAGGATCTTCATCCAAAATAATAATTCGAACTAAACTGTCACAACCATTAGAAGCAGTGAGTTTTTGCAGAAACTCCCCTGTATCTGAGTATGTTACGCTTCCGATACGGAGCAATTCTCCTTTACAAATTTTTCTTTTGATCGTTGATTGTTGAATTGGAAGTACAGTTAACTTCATTTGAAAAATGGTGTCACATCCTTTTAGCGCCTGAATAGTATCACGATAGATCCCCTCCGTACTGATCGTTTTTCCTCTAAAATCAATTGAACTACCACTACAAATATTTTGAGTGGTATAGTTCAAAACAAAATATTTGTTCTTATAAACTTCAAAGATCAGGGGCCTTGATTCGCATCCTGATTCGTTTCGAGCGACTATTATGTGCTTTCCTTCGGATAAATCATTGAAAATATTCTTTGTAGAAAATTTTTCTCCATCCAATGAGTAGGTCAATTTTTGCTCACCAGATTCCAATTCAATCAAAGTAGATTCACTTTCACAATCAATATAATTATCGATTCGTCGAATGCTGAAGGTAGGAAAAACTCTGCGATCTTCAATGTGCACCAAGATCTCTCCCTCACTCCCCGTGGCATCCTCCACTCCTATCAGGTGCTTACCTACAGGCAGATCGGTAAAGATGCTATTTCCCCCGATCGGCAAACCGTTTAGTTTGAATTGATAAGGTTTCTTTCCATCTTTAACACTTATTTTAACGGCTCCATCCCCCTTGCAAGACTTGTGGATAATATCTTCCACTTCGAGATGTATCGGCATCTCCTGATAGTCCATCTCCATACTAGCACAAAACCAAGCGTAGTTCATCCCACATCCACCTACATTAATGACCTCGACAGCTAACACATTTACCCCAGGCTCCATCAACTCAGTGATATCAACAGTCTCGATTTTTGTAAAATACCTCCCGCTGAAAGATTTGGCAGGCGGGTTTTTCACATACCCTGTTTGGGATATACCACAAATAGTTTGGCACTTGCTTTCTATCCCTTCATAATCATACAAGCCACCTTCAGGCACGACCAGCCTGCCGTTGATATATATTCGGCAAAGATTATCAACTGCATACTTTATGACAGCTCTTGCCAACTTGGAGCGGCCCCCTCTTAAAGAAAATACGTTCCTCATGTGATACACAGCCGGAACAAGCTTATTATCAATGTGCGAACATGGATCCCTGACGATCCACACTGGTTTGGCGCCATTGCCTATTTTACTGATCGCATATATTTGCGAATACTCGATATTAGCAACCTTAATTTCATCTGTCCAATCATTATTCAAGACTCCGACTTTTTTACTTGATACCCACAAGTCGGTTTCCGAAGCCGGTTCATAGGTAAAGGCTTGATTGGTCTTGGTGATTGTCCAGTTCCTGTCCACATCAGTGAAAAGGACTTCCCTGATTTGACCATTGAGTTGGATCATGGCAGTGACTATAACTGCGATGATAGCTATTGCAGGAATAGGGATTTTCATTTTAAAATGATTAAAGAGTTCGCATTAAAGATAAGTAAATATTCCAAACTCGGGTAAATATTTCGGGATTTAATCCTAATGTTACAATAATTCTATTCTCTTTTTTAAATAAAATTCAGCCATTTTTAGATCGTCGTAATCGTCAATATCAATCGAATTTTCCCAATTCATTTCAAAAAACCTATATCCCGGACCATAAAAACTCCCGTGCTTAATCAGTTGCTCGGTATTGGCAATCCAGATAGCGCCGGTTGGGCAAAAGAGTTTAGGCAGGTCTTGAGAACGGGTTTGGAGTGCCTCTGCAAATAATGCGTGAGCCACGCCATCCTCATCTACTTTGTGAGCCCACCACGGATTTGACCATCCATATGGAAATGAGGATATTAAAAAATCCCATTGGTTCCTGATAAATTCACTTAATGCTATATCGATGTCACTGTTTGTCCTCAATGGGCAGTTAGCCATTAATTGAACGGTAGTTCGGGGCAAATTCCTGCCTGATTCCACCCATTGTCTCAATGTTTGAATTGTTGCATGGCTAACCGGGCTGTTTTCATCAGCAAAGTCGGAACGCAAAAAAGGCACCGTTGCTCCGTGGTTTTGGGCTATTTCCGCTATTAACTTATCATCCGTGCTGACTACAACTTCATCAATCAAGCCAGATTGAAGTGCAGCTTCAATGGTCCAGACAATCATTGGTTTACCGGCAACGTCAATGATATTCTTATGCGGGATCCTCTTGGAGCCTCCTCTTGCCGGGATTATCGCTATGATGGACTCCTCTACCATATTGTCCAGCCTCCGTCTATAACTAAATTTTGTCCGGTCATATTTTCAGACGCTTCGGAAATCAAGAATTCTATTGGTCCGGCTACATCTTCTTTTTCCATCATGCGCCCTTGGGGATTTAGATTTCTATATTTTTCGATGAATGCTTCAGAAGCTCGGCCTCTGATACCGCCAAAGCTCACACAGTTGACCCTTATCTCAGGTGCATATCGAACCGCCAATTCCTTTACAAGATGAATTTGGGCGGCTTTGGATACGCCGTAATGAATTGGAGACTGAGCATGGAAATTTTCATATAATGATGGGTTGGGAGCAACAATTCCGTACATTGACGAGATGAAAATAATGTTGTTTAGCGTGTTGTAGCTTTGTTTCTTAATCAAATTGCCTAATAAATAGGGGAAGGTCACATCGAGATAAAATTCATTCTGGAAATTACCCGGATTAATAGATGTATCGGCCTCAATTTTCAAAAATTCAACATTTCTGGCATTGTGAATAATACAATGAATGTTCAATTTATGAGAATCCAAATAACTATAGATAGTTGACAAAGCATCGGGCTGCATGAAATCCACTTCAATTACGTGTAACTCACCATTTTCTGGTTGAGTGAATATCGGATTGTCGTCTAACATTTTGTCCTTATTTCGACTTGTTGTGATAACACAACGTTCTTTTTTCAATGAAGCTTCAATCAGCGTCTTGCCGATGAGCCCATTGCCTCCCGTAATTAAAATTGTATCCATCTTATTTACCTGAGATTATCCTTACAATTTCCAGCGTTTCCTCCCTGGGAATATTTTCAAATTTTGGATCACTAATCATATTGATGAATTCCAACAAAGAGTGTTTGAAAGGCTGAAATGATTCGGTAAATCTTTTTTCTACCATTCCTTTATCTCCATAAAATCGATAAAGAAAAGGCGACGGTGTTGAACCGGTAGTCATAAAAACTCCGCTTAGGTTTTCCCATTCGACTTTTGCTTGACTCTGATCTTTATTATGCACGACTTCTATGGATTTCAAATCACCACGCTCCGGAGATTGAGCAATAATTGGTTCCAAAATATGCACGGCATAGGTGTTCCAATATTTTGGACAAGAAGCTTCGACACTATAAATTACGCCCAACTTCATCTTATCCTCGTCGCTTAAAAGAATTTCTTTCGAGAAACGCAGGGATGAGCATGTATATATTTGATTATCACGTTGTTGCTCATTTAATATCTTCATCCCTTCTTCTACATTCAGAGCCAATGGCTTATCGATGAATACTGGAAGGCTGGCTCGTAAAAAGGAAAGGGACATTTCATAGTGCGACTCGGCATCATCCCTGGCCAACAGGATGCCATCAACGTTAGGGATCATCTCTTCGATACTATTGCACACATTGGGGATCCGCGATGATCTTGCAATTTTCTCTGACTCTGTTTGATCCTGCGTGTAAACAAAGTCAACTGTAGCCAAGTGATTTAAGAAATCTTCAGGAAATTTCTGTGCTGATAAATATTGCTGTATGGTAGGATATGGGCAAGCCGCCATTTCTACCGAATCGAAACCATTGAATATGGCTGCCCAAGAGTATGGATGTCCATTTCCAGGGCTAATACCTACAATACCTAGTCTTAATTTTTTGGCCATAATGATGGTGTAATGATGGAGTCCGGTATTTTCCCTTTAAACTCTTCCAATTCTTCGGGAATATTAATCGAGTTAAGGTTGATATCCAACTGTTCTTTATTTTCAACGCCGATGATTACAACGTCGATAAAAGGTTTTGAAAGCACATATTTTAACAATACACCGGGAAGGCTTTTCCCAAATTTTTGTTGTAGTTCGTTTATCGCCGATCTAGCTTCCTCAAAATAAACTGATAAATCTAGCGGCTTTTTGAAAAATAGTCCTTGAAGAAAGGCCGAACGACTATGTATTTCACAACCGTTTTGTTTCAATTCCCTAAAGGCCGTTTCAAAACGAGTATCAAAGTAATTAAAGGGCGCCTGAACGATTTCAGGTATCATTCCCTTATCCAATAATGCCTGTAATTCCGAAGGGTGGTTCAAAGAAAAACCAATTTTTTTCACTTTCTCTTGCTTTTTTAAGTCAACAAGTTGAGACCAGTGATCAGATTGCTCGATCAAGGCCATCGGCCTGTGAGCAAGATAACCGTAAAGTTGAGAAATGTTCAGTCTGGAAAGACTATCATCCAGGCTCTCTAAAATCGTTTCGGAACTACTTGGTGGCATAAACTTGGAAATAACATTAAATGCAGACAGATTATTTTTACCTAAGATAGATTCTGATGTTCCGTAAGCTGCTGCGGTATCGATGTATTTTATTCCTCTATTAATTGCATATTCAAGGATTTTGGCAACTTCTCCTTCCGGTGTCTGTCCAAGGCGGTTGGAAATTCCATAGTCCATACCAAATTGTACACTTCCTATGCCGATTTGAGCGCTCAATTGGAATAAAATTGATTCACTGTCTCCATTACAAACGCCTGCTCTTCATCACTCAACGTCGGGTACATCGGCAGACTGATACAGTTCCGATAATATTCTTCAGCGTACGGCATGTCTCCTTCCTTCCAGCCAAATTGTCGATAGTAAGGCATCAGATGCACGGGTATATAGTGTATCTGGGCAAAGATATCATGTCCACGCAGATGTTTATACAGACCCAATCTATCCCTTACCTCTACAACGTATAGATGATAAGCATGACCATCCACAACCCCCGATTGGCGAATCAGGTAATCTTTATCCTTGAAAAAATCATTATATGTTCCGGCTATCTCTCTCCTTCGGATCAAACCGTTATCAGCTCGGTTCAATTGACTCAAGCCCAAAGCCGCCTGAAAATCGGTCAGCCGGTAATTGTAACCCAATTGCTGCAGCTCCATATACCATGTCGGATATTCGCTTCCTCCGGCACTGGCAAATTCCATGGAGTTGGAATATTCATCGTCACCTTTTGTGATTCCATGTGAACGAAGACGATTGAGCTGCTTGTACAATTCTTCATTATTGGTCGTGACCATACCGCCTTCTCCACAGGCGATGTGCTTGACCGGATGGAACGAAAATATTGCCAGATCTGCAAATTGACCATTGCCACACCATTGTTGATCTCCATTATGGTCGATGAAATATCCTCCGGGAGCATGGCAGGCATCTTCGATAATCCAAAGGCCATATTCATCCGCCAATGCTCGAAATGCTTCCAAATTCACAGCCCGCCCGGCGAAATCCACCGGAATGACACCCTTGTAATTGCCGTTAGGATCATTTTCCAAAATCTTTCTAACTGAATCAATATCCAATAGATACGTCTCCGGATCAATATCTCCAAATACAACTTCTCCTCCACAATACCGCACACAGTTTGCTGAAGCGGAAAACGTGATGGGCGTGGTGATTACCTTATCGCCCGGTTGTACATCCAGGGCCATAGTGCATAGATGGAGCGCCGCGGTGCCATTGGATACGGCGACGGCGTATTTGACTCCGATGTATTCCGCGAATGCCTTTTCGAATTCCGCAATCTTCGGACCTTGCGTTAGATATTCGGAACGCAATACTTCATTGACGGCGCGAATGTCGTCGTCGGTGATGTGCTGGCGGCCGTAGGGGATTTTGTGCATGGGGTTGAGGGTAAAAGGTTAAGGGTAAAAGGCAAAAAGTTAAAGGTGATGAAATTTTACAATGCTAATTGATAAAGGTTTGGCTTCGCAGGTTTGCTGGGCTAACGCCCGTATGGTTGGCTATCACCAGTTAGATGTCGACATCTTGACAAATATTTCGGAATAGCAGATTAGCGCAGCATTTCAGAATGGATATGGTTTTTTTGATTAGTTCGATAAACGAAATAAGGATAAATTGTATAGTTGACTAAACAATTACGTTTTATCCAATGGAATCGTCGACATGCTCCCGAATCAGTTTCCGCAAGGACTCGACAGTCTCCCATTCCTTGTTTTCCCCGCTGTTGTATGAGAATCCAATTGGGACGGTGGCAGCGTTAAAGTGGTCAATATATTCCTGTAGATTCCATCTGGGTGTCGTGGGCAGAATCGTATAATATTTGCCCAGATCATACGTATGAAAAGAATCGGATGGGGTAATCATCTCTTCGTGTACTTTTTCACCCGGACGTATGCCGACAACGACCTGTTCGCAATCCGGACAGATGGCAGTAGCCACATCGGTAATGTGATAGGATGGAATTTTAGGCACGAAGATTTCGCCTCCCCAAGCATGTTCCAAAGCATGCATGACCATCTCGACACCCTGGCGAAGGGATATATTGAAGCGTGTCATGTTAGGGTCTGTGATGGGCAGTCGGCCTTCTTTTTTCTTTTTGATGAAGAATGGTATGACGGAGCCATTAGAGCCCATAACATTGCCATATCTGACAACTGAAAATGTAATCGGGTTGGTGCCCTTGATATTATTGGCTGCCACAAACAATTTGTCTGATGTTAATTTAGTCGCGCCATAAAGGTTGATCGGTGCACAGGCTTTGTCGGTCGAAAGTGCGACTACGCTTTGTACGCCTGTTTCCAGGCAGGCATGAACTACATTTTGAGCGCCGCCGATATTCGTAGCGATACATTCGTCAGGATTGTATTCAGCGATGGGTACGTGTTTCATAGCAGCTGCATGAATGACGTAGTCAATACCGCGCATAGCACGAACCAAGCGGTCTCGATCACGCACATCTCCGATGAAGAAGCGAATGGAAGGATACCGATCGTTAGGATAATCCTGAGCCATCTGGAATTGCTTTTGCTCGTCACGGGAAAATATCACGAGTCGTTTGACGTCGGGATATTTTTCGTAGATGTACGAGGTCAGGGCCTTGCCGAGGGAGCCGGTGCCGCCGGTGATGAGGATGGATTTATTGGAGAGGGTAAAGGACATGTTTATAAAGATAAGTCTACTTAAAACAATCTGTGTTTAGTGAAAAATGAAGAGAGAAAAACTAAAAGAATCGGTAATTGGTATCAATTATATTTTCGTATTTGAATATGCTCAGAAATAGGAATATGCATTGGCTCGGTTATACTATATACTTTTTTGTACAGGATTGATTTGAACGTAGAATTCAGGAAGAATCTTCGTAATCGTATTCCAAAGCATGGGTATATCAACTGAAAAATAGCCCTGCATTAGCCTGTTTCTCATAGATATTGGTTTATGCCATTCAATAGAATTAAACTTTTGTTGAAATGCGATCGATATCTTACTACATGCTTCTCCAATAATTTCAATATTTCGCTCGACAGCATCCCGGATTAACTCATTTTTACTAAACTCATTATAATCAATATCGACTATGTAAGAATTAATTTTCTCAATAGCAAATTTTATGTCCAGTAGTAAGATTAAATCGGGCCGATCAGACATATAGTAGGCGATCTTTTATGTAATCATAATGCCTCTGTTTCAACGAGCGTAAGGTTATTAAATCAACTTTACGTCCCGTAATCATTTCTAATTCTTCCGCCAAAGCATTGAACAACAAAAAATCATCTGAATTAAAGTCGATAAGAATATCTATATCGCTTTCTTCAGTAAAATCATCTCGGAGTACAGAACCGAATAGTGCCATTTTGCGTAATGGGTATTTACGTTTTAGCTCTTTGACTGCTTCTTTTAGACGTTGTATAATAACCTTTTGCATAATTTGATTAACAAAGAAGTCCAATTCGGAGAGAGTGAAATATCATTGAACAATGCCACCACTCCACAATCTTTCAAGAAATCTCCTCCAAGGCAAAACCAAAATGCCTTGATTTATAAGACGCGGATCCGGATCATTGGAGACGATAATCTTTTGTTTTACATTATATTCTTCAGAGAATGCCACCAGTCCTTTTGTATGTTTGGTATTGACTAGGCTGGAAGACTTGACTTCGATAGCAACCTCATGGTCTCCCAGAATAAAATCAACTTCGTAGCCGGATGAAGTTCTCCAATACGAAATGGGGTAATTTAATCCCGAATAATGAGAATGAGCGTAAAGCTCCTGAAAAATAAAGTGCTCAAAAGCCGGACCGAAACTTTCCGTACCGTAATCGATATTTTTTCTTTGAAGCAAATAGTTGGCTACACCGACATCAAAAAAATAAAATTTTGGGGCCAGAACAACCCTTCTTTTGGGTCTCTTTTGGAATGAAGGTAGCCAGTATCCAACCAAGCTTTCTTGTAAGATATTGAAATATTCCTTTACCGTTGTGCCACTGACCCCACATTCGGCAGCAATATTTGTATAGTTGACAATCTCTCCATTGGAAAAAGCTGCAAACTTTAGGAATCGAGTATATAATTCGACGTTTCTGATCCGGGTTTCGGCAATAATTTCATCTTCCAGGTATGCCCCAATGTACGCAGCCATTTTTAAATCGCCATCACCATGTGCGTCATAATGTCTTGGCAAAAGACCGTAATTTAAGGCTTTCAGAAGCTCAAACCCGGGTATCTCGGGAAAAACCAAAGGGAATAAGGAGTATTTTAATGCCCTTCCTCCCAATATATTCACTCCTGCCCTTAAAATTTTCCTGGGGCTCGACCCGGATAAAATAAATTGAATTTTTTGGTTCTCAATCAACCAGTGTACTTCATCAAGGAGAGTCGGAATTTTCTGGATCTCATCGATAATAACTGGCTTTGAAGGAGATTCTGCCAACAAAATTTGCCTTAAAAGAGAGGGATTATTGCGATACTTATATTGCTCGTCAGTTTTTAATAAATCAATATATATAGAATCCGGATAATTATTCTTTAAAAGCGTACTCTTGCCGGTTTGTCTGGCTCCCCACAGGAAAAAGCTGTTGTTTCCCGATCGATCGAATGTTTGCTTCCTTTGATACATTTATCTACAAAGATAACAAATTACCTTGAAATTTACATGTAATATTCAAGGCTAACTTGAAATATACATGCAATTTTCAAGTTAGCAACAATTATTCTCCATACATTTCCTTATAATAATTCCTATATGCGCCACTGGTCACCCGATTAAGCCATTCTGTATTCTCCAGATACCAATCAATGGTTTTGTCCAAGCCCTGCTCGAAGGTAACTGAAGGTGTCCAGCCCAATTGCCGGTTGATCTTGCCGGCATCGATGGCGTAACGGCGGTCATGACCCGGGCGATCCTTGATATAGGTAATCAATTGTGCGCTTTCTCCCTCCGCCCGGCTCAGTTTTTTGTCCATAATGGCACACAAAAGTCGGATGAGATCGATATTTTTCCATTCGTTGAAACCACCGATGTTGTATGTTTCACCCGGTTTACCCTTGTGGAAGATCAGATCGATGGCAATGGCATGGTCGATGACATACAACCAGTCCCGTGTGTATAATCCATCACCGTACACCGGAAGTGGTTTGCGATGTACGATGTTGTTGATAAATAAAGGAATCAACTTTTCTGGGAATTGGTTTGGGCCGTAATTGTTGGAGCAATTGGAGATCAATGCCGGCAGTCCATAAGTGTCATGGTATGCGCGGACTATATGATCAGATGCTGCTTTTGAAGCGCTGTATGGCGAATGAGGATCGTATCTGGTTTCTTCCGTAAATAGTCCGGTTGCGCCCAACGCACCATAAACTTCATCCGTGGACACATGATAGAACAAATGTCCATCCCAATTGTCGGCCCAATGCTCTCTTGCGGCTTGGATAAGATTGGCTGTACCATTGACATTGGTTTCGATGAAGACGAAAGGGTCGGTGATGGAGCGGTCCACATGACTTTCTGCTGCCAAATGGATAACGTCTGTGATATTATTTTCGGAGAAAATCTGCCGCATTGCCGCAAGATCCCGTATGTCGCCTTTGATAAAATGATAATTGGGTTTCTGCTCGATATCGCTGATATTTTCAGGGTTGCCGGCATAGGTCAGAAGATCCAGGTTGAAGATCTGATCATCCGGGTAATTATTGACAAAACGGCGGACGACATGTGAGCCAATGAAACCGGCGCCGCCGGTGATGAGGATGTGCTTATTTGCCATTGAATAAATTGTTTTTATACCAATCAAATGCCAATTCCAATCCTTCTCTGACCTGAATTTTGGGGTCATAACCCAATAAAGTTCTGGCTTTGGAAATATCAGCCAGGCTGTCCCGCACATCTCCAGAACGCGGATCCCGATGAATCGCTTCCAGTTCCGAGTTACCAAGCTTTCGCAGGACATCCCACATCTCATTGATGGTGATTCGATCCCCAACAGCAACATTGTACACTTGATTGACGGCTTCGGTATTTTCCGTAAATAACGCTAATTTGTTGGCCTGGATAACATTGTCGATATAGGTAAAATCCCGGCTTTGTTCGCCATCGCCATTGATATATGGGGCTTCGTCCTGAATGACGGCTTTGGCAAACAATGGAATTACAGCTGCATACGCCCCATTCGGATCTTGCCGACGACCAAATACATTGAAATATCTCAAACCAATCAGTTCCAAGCCATATAATTGTCCATATACGCGGGCGTATAGCTCATTGACATACTTGGTCACAGCATAAGGTGACAGTGGATTGCCAATTTTATCTTCGACTTTGGGCAAGCTTTTACTGTCGCCATAAGTGGAAGATGAAGCTGCATAAACGATCCTTTTAATACCGTTCTGACGTGCTGCATCAAATATATTCAATGTCCCTGTAATGTTTGTAGAATTGGTGTTCAAAGGGTTTTCAATGCTTCTTGGGACAGAGCCAAGAGCCGCTTGATGGCACACTAAATCGATAGACTCCATCGCCTGATTACAGATATTGGGATCACAGATATCTCCTTCCATAAACTCAAAATCGGGGCGGCCGGCCAAATGTGCAATATTTTCCTTTTTTCCGGTCGCCAGGTTGTCCAAAACTCTAACAAATTCTACTCTTTCATCGGCCAAAAAAGCATCTGCAAGATTAGAACCGATAAAGCCGGCGCCACCGGTCAATAATATTCTTTTGCCCATAATTACAATCTTGAATCGACAACCTCCTTAGGGAACAAGCCCTTGATGTCAAAAATTACACTTGGTTGGTTTGTGATCTTATTCAAATCGATATTTTTAAATTCATCATGTGAAACGGCAAGGACAACAGCGTCAAACTTTGCTGATTCAGGAAGTGTGTTCAAGCTGTCCAATCCATATTCATGATTGATTTCCAAAGGGTCCGCCCAAGGATCGAAAATGGTAACATTGGTATGATAGGATTTAAGAGCATTGATAACATCAACCGCTTTTGTATTTCTGATATCCGGACAATTCTCTTTAAAAGTAATGCCCAGCACGAGAATATTCGAGTTTTTAATATTGATATCTTTTTGAATCATTAATTTAATTACTTCATCCGCCACAAAGCCGCCCATGCTGTCATTGAGCCTGCGTCCGGCCAGTATAATTTCCGGATGATAGCCCACCTCACTCGCCTTTTGAGCTAAATAATAAGGATCCACGCCGATACAGTGGCCACCAACCAATCCGGGTTTAAATTTGAGGAAATTCCATTTTGTACCGGCAGCTTCCAGCACTTCATTGGTATCAATGCCCAGACGATTAAATATCTTGGCTAACTCGTTGACAAAGGCGATGTTAATATCTCTTTGTGTATTTTCAATAACTTTGGCCGCCTCAGCCACTTTCATGGACGAAGCTTTATATACGCCTGCTGTAATGACCTGACGATAGATTTCAACCAGACGATCACCGACTTCAGGCGTTGAACCGGAAACTATTTTGAGAATTTTTGAAACTGTGTGTTCCTTGTCGCCCGGATTAATCCGTTCGGGAGAATAACCCGCAAAGAAATCAACATTAAACTTGAGTCCGGAAGCCTTTTCCAGCTCAGGAATACATATCTCTTCAGTAGCGCCGGGGAAAACAGTCGATTCATAGACGACGATATCTCCCTTTTTTACCACCTTTCCTACGGTCTTACTTGCTGCAATCAATGGCGTAAAATCAGGCTTATTGTATTTGTCGATCGGAGTGGGGACAGTCACGATGAATAAGTTTCTGTCCTGAAGCATTTCCAACTCATTGGTTAATTCCAAACCAACCGAGCCGTCTTTATGGAGAACTGATTTTAAGTAATTTTCTTCTATTTCGAGTGTATGATCAATCCCACGTCTAAGTTCATCGACCCTCTTTTCATTTATATCAAACCCCACCACATCAAATTTCTTTGCAAATTCTACAGCCAGAGGCAATCCCACGTAGCCTAAGCCAATTACAGCTATTTTTTCCAAATTATTTGTTTTTTATTTTAAAAAATCTCAAAATCTTTCTCGTTAATTAATCTTATAAAACCCAATCTTCGAAAGTCGGTGTCGGATTTTATTATTGATCACATTGCTTTCTCATCCTGATTGCTATACAATCCATGATTTTCTTGTCCGAATATTCAATTCCGTACTCCTCGCAGATGAGCTTCCAGGCCGTTGACAATCTTTCTTTGGGCGTTAGACTCAACCAATAGACACGATATGCATGACTGTATGGTCAAGTCGTATTAAAATCTTTTTACGGTCGCCCGATACTTTCATAATAAAATCCTTTCGCCCTGATATCGTTGGCATCAAAGATATTCCTACCATCAAAGATTGCTTTATCACCAATCAACCGACTCATTTCCGCAAAATCGGGAGAGCGAAATTCATTCCATTCGGTCATAATCATTAAAGCATCACTACCATTGAGGACTTCATATTGATCCATGCCATAGTGCAATTTATCGGAATATATTCTCTTCACATTTTCCATCGCTTCAGGATCAAACACCCTAACCTTTGCTCCGGCTTCCAATAAATGGTCTATGACATATAGCGCCGGTGCCTCCCGGATGTCGTCGGTATTGGGCTTAAAAGCAAGTCCCCAAAGCGCAATTGTCTTTCCAGCGATCTCGCCCTGGTAAAAATTGTTTATTTTATTAAACAAAATTGTTCGCTGCTTCTCATTGACCTTGATGACGGCGTCCAAAATCCGGAATTCGAATGAATTTTTGTTGGCAATCTTATGCAGAGCTTTGACATCTTTAGGAAAACATGAACCGCCATAACCTATACCCGGAAAGAGAAAACGCTTTCCTATCCTCGAATCTGCCCCCATGCCCAGACGTACCATATCGACATTGGCTCCAACACGTTCACATAAATTAGCCACTTCATTCATAAAAGTAATTTTAGTGGCGAGGAAGGAATTGGCTGCATATTTGGTCATTTCGGCAGAGCGCTCATCCATAAAGTATATGGGATTACCTTGTTTGACAAAAGGTTGGTATAGTTGCCGCATGACTTCACGTGCTTTTTCGGAACTTGTACCAATAACAACCCTGTCGGGCTTCATAAAATCTTCCACTGCAACGCCTTCGCGCAAAAACTCGGGATTGGACACTACATCAAACAGCGTCTCGGAGGCATTGTGCGCAATAGCATTATGTACCAATTCGGCAGTTCCAACGGGAACAGTGCTTTTGTCCACAATGATCTTATATGAATGAATAGCTTTACCCAGCTTGTGAGCTACATCCAACACATAGGACAGGTCAGCAGAGCCATCTTCTCCTTCCGGAGTGGGTAAAGCGAGGAAGATAACATCACCAAAGGTTACCGCTTTTTCAAAGTCCGTAGTAAATTCAAGGCGTTTCCTTTCGAGATTTCGTTGAAAAATGACTTCCAGACCAGGCTCATAAATGGTTATTTTACCCTCACTCAGGCTGCGAACCTTTTCTTCATTGATATCCAGACACATGACATGATTGCCGGTTTCAGAAAAGCATGTACCGGTGACCAATCCCACATAGCCTGTACCAATAACTGAAATATTCATATATGATTACTGTCTTTGATTTGATTAAATTTAAGTAAAAGAAAAGCTACCGGACTTTTCATTGAAAAGCATGGCTTCGCCCTCAATAAGTCGCACTTATTGTCTCAAAATAATAAACTTATAATACTGTATATCAATATACTATATATTAATATCAATAGTATATAAATAATTAATTGGCGGATGGTTCGAGTTGATTCACATTGATTTCTATTTGAAGGGCAACGCCCAGACTGTCAAAATTGACAATGAGCCGACCCTTAGATTTTATTTCACTTACAATGCCCTGCATGCCGAATAATGCGCCATTATTGACCCGGACTCTTTGCCCGGCCTGATACCGCACTTCCTTCACCGTGTAATTTTCATCCAGCCCTTCGATGCGATGCAGGGTATCCATTTCCTCCTGTGTCACCGGCAACAATTGCTTCCCTACCTTCACGAAGCCAAAAATATATTCGGTCTCCAATACAGGAATATATTGTTTCCGATCGATATGGACAAATACATAAGTGGACAAGACGGGCACCATCCGATGCACTATCTTCCTCACGTATCTACGAGTGTATGCGCGCATTGGAGTGTATGCTTCAATGCCCTTGCGCTCCAATTGTGCAATGACAACCTTCTCGCCCCTATATTTTACCTTGACGGCAAACCATTGTTTAGTATCCTGAATATTCATCCTCCTAATCAGCTTTTGTCCGACCAAAGCAACAGTGGCTCCAGGTCTTTTGTTTGAGTTAAATAATCAGTGTATTCCGTATCATTGAAGATCACATATCGAATCTTTCTTTTAATCAGGTTTTCGGCTTTAGCCACCAGTTGGGATAGATATTCCCTTTCGACATTGCCAATCATAATCAGGTCTATGATCGGTCCGTCAATACCTCTGGCGAAGGAACCTGCCAAATAGACTCTATCCACATTACCAAGGCGCTCGACTACATTGTTGATGATCTGGTCAATGCCTATATGCTTGAGGAGGATGTTATGTATTTCCCGGAAAAGGGGATGCGTCGTATTGGCTGAAAAGATCTTCTTATTACCATTGGCCTCAGCTTTCAGGAGGCCAGCCTTTTCAAACTTATTAAGTTCAAGCCGGATGGCATTGGTCGATTCACCCATTTCATTCTCCAGACCGCGCAGGTAAGCAGTCGTATCCTTGTTGAGGAAAAACTTGAAGAGCAGCTTGACTCTTGTTTTCGACGAAATTAAAGCTTCTATCATAGAGATTGAGTAGCAAAATTACTCAATTTGTCACAAAATCATTTATTTTTCAAAGGAAAATTTCCGAAAATAATATATTACAAAATCCTATAATTCAATTATTTCAAATTTTTCATTGCATCCTCAGCCTGTTCAAGGCCCCAGGAAGGGGCAACCTCCGATGAGGGTTTGAATTTTTCGAAGAGGGCAATGGCCTTTTGAAAAGCAATTTTGGCCTTTTGCTTATTACCACCATATTCTTCCGGCGCATTCATCAACTGGAAGCCTTCCAGTACGTAAGGGCGAGGATTGGACGGGTCCAACTGTTTAGCTTTCTCGAGTGTTGTCTTGGCCTCCATACCATAGGAAAGCCACCGATTGGCAGGGTCAGCCTGAAAGGCCAGTGAGGCAGCCATATGCTTAAGGCAGCATATTTCAGAATTATCTGGTTGTAAGGAATCGGCTTTCTGTATCATACTTTCAGCCTTTTGTGCAATGTAATCCTTATTGGCTGTCTCATAGAGATATCCGGTCAGGATTTTGGCATAAGCGGCGTAATAGTATGGGAGCCATTGGTTCTGCTCGGTCTTCGCTATCTGTTCAAAAAATGCTTCAGCTCTGTTCATGTCCTCAGGTGCTTTGGCGGTTTTGACCATCTGGATGCCGCGTACCAAAGCCCTTTCATAGCCTGCCTGGCCGAAAACAAAGGTGGATGTAAGAAGCAGAATCGGCAATATCAACTTATTCATATTACATTCAAAAGATTAAAAAGACAGTTATAAAAGTGAGTAATGCCATTTTCTTCTATTGCGTACCCTTAATATCTTCAAAATCCGCAAATCCGGCTTTACTCCCTGTTGCCCATATACCTCAATATGAGATAAATCAGCATAGCCAGAGCTGAAAGAGCTGCAGCGACATAAGTCATTGCCGCCCACCAAAGCGCATCCTTGGCACCTTTGTATTCTTCACCATAGGTCAAGCCGGAATTATTGAGCCATGCCAGCGCCCTGTTGCTCGCATCAAATTCGACCGGTAGCGTCACAAGGCTAAATAATGTAGTGACAAAGAAAGCAACAATTGTTATCAACAGGATAGTTTTATTGCCTGTAGCTCCCATCACACCGAGTCCAAGCATAAGCAGAAACTGTTGTGCTGTAGCCGCGAATTGCACGATCGGAACAATAGCCGACCTGAAGCGCAACATAGAATATGCCGTGGCATGCTGGACAGCGTGACCGCATTCGTGAGCAGCAACCGCAGCAGAAGCAACACTCCTGCCATTGAATACATCCGGGCTAAGATTAACAGTCTTGTTCTGTGGATTATAATGATCAGACAGAAACCCATCGACCGAAACAACCTGTACATCAGTAATGCCATTGTCCCGCAACATTTTCTCAGCTACTTCCTTACCTGAAAGCCCTGAACTAAGCCGCTCCTGACTATAATGGCTAAATTTAGATTTTAGTCTTGCACTCAAGATCATCCCCACAATGGTACCTACTGCTCCGAGGAGCATAAACATGAAATATCCGCTATTCATTCAATTAAAAATTGACTTATCACTTAATGTATTCAGCGCCGAAAAAGTTCCGAAGCACTTCCGGCAGCCTGATTCCATCAGGTGTTTGGTTGTTCTCCAGCAAGGCAGCCACGATACGGGCTAACGCCAGCGAGCTTCCATTGAGTGTATGCAGGAGTTGCGTATTGTTATTTTCATCCTTATATCGCAGTTTGAGCCTGTTGGACTGGAAAGTCTCAAAGTTGGAGACAGAACTAACTTCAAGCCATCGCTCCTGTGCAGCGGACCAGACCTCAAAGTCATAAGTCATAGCGGAAGCAAATCCCATGTCACCACCACAAAGGCGCAGAATCCTGTAAGGCAGGCCCAGGCTTTCCATCAGGCCGGACACATGACGTACCATACCATCCAGAGCGGCGTAAGAATTTTCCGGTTTCTCAGCACGAACGATCTCCACCTTATCGAATTGATGCACCCTATTGAGGCCTTTGACATGAGCGCCATAGGAGCCGGCTTCTCTTCGGAAACAAGGCGTATAAGCTGTCAGCATACCGGGAATTTCATGCTCGGGAAGAATCACATCCCGATATATATTGGTCACAGGCACTTCCGCTGTAGGGATCAAGTACAGATCGTCCTTCTCGCAGTAATACATCTGGCCTTCCTTATCAGGCAGCTGACCGGTCCCGCGAGCTGAATCCTCATTGACCAAGTGAGGCGGCAATATCTCTTCATAGCCTGCTGCAGTGTTGTAATCAAGGAAATAATTGATCAAAGCTCTCTGTAGTTTTGCTCCCTGACCACGATAGAGAATAAAGCCGCTCCCTGTCAGCTTTACGCCGAGCTTCATATCAAAAAGATTATATTTTTCGGCCAGTTCCCAATGTGGCAGAGATCCTTCAGGCAGAACCGGCAAAGGTTTGTCCCAAGTCTGATATACCATATTATCATCAGCACCAACACCGAAAGGCACATCCTCGTGTGGGATGTTGGGCAGAGTTACAAGCTTGTCTTCCAAGGCTTGTTTGACTTCGCGAAGATCCTCTTCCCGAGCTTTTGAAGATTCTTTCAATGCAGCTACACGGGATTTTAAAGTTTCTGCTTCATTGACTTGCTTATTTTTCATCAGGTCACCAATGCTTTTGGCCAATTGGTTCTGCTCGGCCAATTCTCCATCCATTAGGGTCTGGATCTCTTTTCTTTTATCGTCAAGACTTATAATGTCATCAACAATACGGATATCCTCATCGGACCAATTCCTTTTTTTGAGTCCTTTGACCACTCTTTCTCCTTGATTTCGAAGCGTTTCTACACGTAACATAGCTACTGATTTGAATAAATATTTTTAGAAAATTTAATTTTAAGGCACAAATATAGTTGAATAAAAAAAAATATGTACATTTGCATATCATTTCAAGCTGAAAGAGCTTTAAAGCACCCATCTCTGAAGTAATATTGATTTATCGCTTAATTTTCCCGAATCTAATTTTACGATCATCGGTCATTTTGAACGAACAATCATAGTTTCAAAGATGTGTGCGCCAATAATCTGAATATCTGAAAGACATAGAAAGTTTCCTGTTGGATGTAAGACTCAATGTTTACCATACATCCTATGGATCATCAACTAAGTGAGATTCTTGTGTTATTAAGAGCAGTTTTTAATCGAATTAAATAATCAAATTAATCCGGTATTCAAATCCGGTGACATGGAGCGGCGCTACCTGCCTCAAAATGTTAAAATCCAAAACCTTTTATCTTTACGTATGTACGACATTATGCAATTAGACAGCATGTTGGTGCCCGAGTTGAGGGATGTTGCTGAAAAAAGCGGCCTGACCGGCTATAAAAGACTCAGTAAGCAGGAACTTATTTACAAGATTCTGGACCAGCAAGCACTCACAAGCCAGATTTCCGAAGACAAACTGAAAGAAATGGAGGCTGAAAGCGCCAAGAGCAAGCCTCATCAGAAAGAAGGCCTTCCGGCCGAAAGAAAACCAATGAAACCGGTAAAAAAAGAGAATAAACCGGAAAATCCCAGTAATACCCCTACAGAAGAAGTCAAAACGGCAAAACCGACTGGTAAAAAACCGAGAATAAAGAAACCTGAAAAAGTGGAAGTTCCAAGTTCTGAGGCAGAACAAACCACATTGAGTTTTACAGAAACTGAGAAAACAGACACACCAGCCGAGCCACCAAGAAAAAAATTCTACACAACCAGCCCTGAAACAACGGTCGAAAGAGAACCGGCACTAACAGCAAGAAAGGAAGATTCAAAAACCAAAGAGAACGGACATGATGCTGTCAGTGGTGTTAAGAAATCCCATAAAAGCGATGCATCACATGCTAGTCATAAAGATACCAGCAGGCAACATCATCAGGCAGTCGAGACAGACCAACAGGATGCTATCCAAAAGCCCGTTGAAAAAGCAGAGCCGGAAGGGCCAAGGTTCAACATTGATTTTGACGGCATGATCGAAGGAGAGGGAATTCTCGAAATGATGCCCGATGGCTACGGATTCCTCAGGTCTTCAGACTATAACTACCTGACATCGCCGGACGACATCTATGTATCTCCATCCCAGATTAAACTTTTCGGTCTCAAGACGGGAGATACAGTCAAGGGGATGATACGTCCACCAAAAGAAGGCGAAAAATATTTTGCATTGTTACGTGTAGAAAATATCAATGGTCTGTTGCCAAGTCAAATCAGAGACAGAGTGCCGTTTGACTATCTTACACCACTCTTCCCTATCGAAAAATTCAACCTGACTACCCACCCTACAGGACGGGATTACGGTAACAGGATGATCGACCTTTTCACTCCAATAGGAAAGGGCCAAAGAGGGCTCATCGTCGCTCAGCCAAAGACAGGTAAAACCTTCCTGCTCAAGGATATCGCCAATGCCATAGCTGCCAATCATCCGGAATGCTTCCTTATCGTGCTGCTCATCGATGAGCGCCCGGAAGAGGTTACGGATATGAGGAGGAATGTCAATGCTGAAGTAGTGGCATCGACATTTGACGAGCCGGCAGACAACCATGTCAAAGTGGCCGGAATCGTGCTGGAAAAGGCAAAAAGACTTGTAGAGTGCGGTCATGATGTGGTGATCCTCCTCGACTCCATCACACGATTGGCAAGGGCATATAATACAGTTGCTCCGGCCAGTGGCAAGGTACTGTCCGGTGGTGTGGAGGCCAATGCCCTCCATAAACCCAAAAAATTCTTCGGTGCTGCAAGGAAGATTGAAAACGGCGGGTCTCTTACCATTCTTGCCACAGCATTGATCGACACCGGATCCAAAATGGACGGAGTGATCTTTGAAGAGTTTAAAGGTACCGGCAACATGGAATTGCAGCTCGACCGATCACTGGCCAATAAGCGCTTGTATCCCGCTATCGATCTCACCAAGTCAAGTACACGTCGTGATGATCTGTTGCTGGATAAGGAGACGCTGCAACGTATGTTTATCCTGAGAAATCAACTTGCGGATATGCGACCTGATGAAGCGATGGAATTCCTGCGAAAGTATATGTTTGGAACAGTCAGCAATGAAGAGTTCCTCACATCGATGAACGGTTGATTTAACCACCATTGAAAATATAAAGGCTTCCGGTTTGGTTACAGACGGAAGCCTTTTCTTTTGTGGGTGGTTGTAAGTTTCGGTTCATATATTCTACTTCGATTCCTTATTTTTGTCCAATCGAATGGTGAAGGTAGTCCCTTTACCGGGCGCAGTTTTCTTGACAAATATTTTTCCACCGTGATATTCTTCAATAATCCGTTTACTGAGTGACAGACCGAGACCCCAGCCTCTTGACTTGGTGGTCCAACCCGGCCGGAATATCTTCGACGCCTGACCGGAAGTCATCCCCTTACCCGTATCAGTTACATCTATATAGACATTTTCAGCGTCCTCATATACCTCTGCTTTGATCTCACCTTTTCCCTCCATGGCATCCAGGGCATTGCGTATCAAATTTTCCAATACCCAGTCGAATAGAGGCGCGTTGACATTGACCATCAAAGCTTCGCCCGACGGAAAATCAGGAAAACTGAAAACAACCTTTCTGGGAGCTCTGCGACTCATATATGCTCTGGTGCTCTCCAGCAAATGGAAAATATCATGTGGCGTAAGAACCGGCACGGAGCCGATCTTTGAGAACCTGTCAGCCACTCTTTCCAGTTTCTTCACGTCATTGCTCAATTCATTCAGCACCTCCGTCTGATCCTGATTGCCCTCAGTCATCGATTTAAGATGCTCTATCCACGCTACAATGGCAGAAATCGGGGTACCCAGCTGATGTGCTGTTTCCTTGGCCATGCCGACCCAAAGTCTGTTTTGCTCCGAGCGTCTGGCAGCGCTTAGCCCAAGGTAACCCATACCGACAAAACCCGCCAGCAACAATAACTGTACATAAGGGAAATAGGTAAGATAAGTATAGATACGAGAGTTTTTATAATACACCCTTTGACGGATAAATTGATTCTCTATCTCAATCGGCTTGTAGCCACTCCGCTTGATTTCCTTCAACTGCCGCTTAAGAAAGACTGTATCCATATTCTCACGCTCCCCAAAATTGACGGCATCGATGATTTCGTCCTTCGAATCCGTGAGGATGGCCGGAATCTTGAAGTCTTGAGTGAGTTGCAAGGATACATCACTGATATTTTCAGTAGATGAATTATGGGCAAGGTCCTGTATAGCCAATGCATACAACTGAACACTCTTCTCCTCGCCTTCCTTTAACTTCGAGGCAAGAAAACTGGTGTACAGCATCGATATGGCCAGCACAAGGATGCCAATCAATACGACATAGGTCTTCCAATATGTCCTGAAATCGAATATTCTCAACAAACGATGTCCAACGTTTAATTATCAGGAGTTATGAACATTCCAAATGTATGAAATATTTTATCAATAGCATTATTTTTTGTTTTATTCACAATTATCTATGCGAAATCAAACATTTAATTATACTTTATCGACAAAATATCAGCGTGATTATATAATTCCAATAAACTCTGATTAGCTTTGCAGTACAATGAGAATTGCTGTAAATACAAGGTTTCTGTTAAAAAACAAACTCACAGGGCTCGGCCATTTTACCCTGGAAGTTGTGCGGCAATTGGTTGTAAATCATCCAGATGACACATTCATTTTTCTTTTCGACAGACCTTATGATGAATCATTCGTGTTCGCTCCCAACATTGAGCCAGTGGTGGTGCATCCTCCGGCAAGAACCACCATACTTTTTGCAATCTGGTTCGAATTAAGTATTCCGGCTGTCCTCAAAAACAGAAAGGCAGATGTTTTCCTTAGTCCGGACAATTTCCTGTCGTTGCGCACCAAAGTCCCTACCCTGCTCATCATTCATGACCTTGCTTACCTTCACGCGCCGGATAGTTTTAAGAAGATGCAGTTGTCGTATTACAGATATTTCATGCCGAAATTTGCCAGACGTGCAGACAGGATTGCTACCGTCAGTGAGGCCACACGTCAAGATATCCTGCGACAATATGCAATAAGGGAAGATAAGGTTAAGGTCGTCGGATTAGGGTTGAATGAGGGTTTTGGATTCGAAGGTATCATCGAAAGGGAGGATTACTTTGTCCATCTGGGCACCATTCAGCCGAGAAAAAATGTCACTGGATTATTAAAGGCCTTTGAGTTATATAAGAACAAAACGGGCAGACCGACAAAGTTATTCTTTATAGGTGGTAAAGGATGGAATAGTGATGAATTCTATTCATTGTTGGACAAGCTTGATCACAAGCAGGATGTGCAATTGCTCGGCTATAGGTCGAATGAAGAAATCTCGCATATACTCAACCGGGCGTCAGCATTGCTGTGTGTATCCTACTTCGAAGGGTTCGGTATGCCGATCATTGAAGCTCAACAATGCGGCTGTCCGGTCATAGCATCGGATATATCATCCTTGCCGGAAGCCTCGGGAGGAGCTGCTTTGCTGGTCAATCCGAAAGAGGAGAAGGCCATTGCCAAAGCCATGGAAACGATAATGCAAGATAGTCAATTAAGAATCGAGCTGGTAAAGAAAGGATTTGAAAACGTAAAGCGATTTTCCTGGGTCAAAACAGCTGAATTAATATATACGCTCTTGCAGAATCTTCGCGTATTACGTGGTAGTTAAAAAGAATAGCTGCAATCTTTCTTATCGGGAGAATAGCCACAAAATCTCTATTCCGATTGATGTGATTTATCAAGAATATAATTTCAATTTAAGCGATACATTCCTATATTTACACTTGAATTTATATTTTATCTAAATTAAATATTTTTTTTAATGCGTTTTTTTCAGACTTTCTTACTACTTCTTCTTTCACTTACGGTTTTTTCTTCAAATTATAATGGCGAGATCCACACCTTTACCCAGCCAGATGGTTCTCAAGTTGACGTGAAGCTATTCGGATCCGAATTTTATATGCGGGCAGAAGGGCTGGATGGTTATACTTTGGTTAGAGATAAGGAAAGCAGCTGGATTTGTTATGCAAGTCTCTCAGATGACGGGAAAGAGCTGATCGCCACCCGATATCGATATTTCGGCACAAAAGCAGGAGTCTCAACACTGAATGTCAATCCCGGTGTCCCAAAACATCTTGACATCAAGCCTGAATACATAGAGGCAGCCATGAATCAAAACGCACAAACACTTTTCGGACTGCCCAGTGTTGAAGCTGTGCAGAATAGTTATACTTCTCACCAGCGTGCCGGTGAGGTGCTTCAGGGTGATCTCAGAGGACTTTGTATCATAGTGGATTTTTCTGATGAAGTAGCGACACTCAAAACGGAAGATTATATTGATTTTTGTAACAGTTTGAACTATGTCAAGTTTGGCAATAATGGATCTTTGAGACAATATTATCTGGATATTTCCGGTGGTTTACTCGACTACCAAAATATCGTTTTCGGTATCTTCCGTGCGCCAAAGACGTTCAAGGAATACGATGCAATGCCATATGCACAGGGCGCGCAGGAAATTCTTGGCCTTGCAATGGCCTGGATCAAAAGTACCGGATTTGATTTTTCCACCCTGTCCACCAATCCTGATAAGACAATTCAAGCTATTAACCTGATGTACACAGGCAATCCGCCAACCTGGGCACAAGGCATGTGGTTCCATCAGGGCTTTTACAACGGCTTCGCTGCAAATGGAGTCAAGTCGGGCAGGTACAATACATCACCTGCCAAAGCACCCCTGACAATCGGAACGGTAGTGCATGAAAACGGGCACATGATATGCAAATGGCCCGATACCTATAAATATGACAATAAGACCGGGCCTGATGGTTTGGGGGCTTTCGATGTCATGTGTGCCGTGGGACCTGAGACCAACCCAACCCTGCCTAATCCATACTTTATGAACCGGATCGGATGGTCCAGGGATGTAGATGTGACCGGATATAATGGACTATTACGAGACACTTCCAACACCTATTCAACCTATTCCTACAGAAACCCTGACAATGCCAAGGAATATTATATGTTTCAAAGCCGATTAAAAACAGGCAGAAGTACAGGACTCCCGGATGATGGTCTTGTCGTGTGGCGCATCAATGAAAATGGAGACAACCATACGACGAATCACCAGGTATATGTAGTCCATCAGAACAACAATATCAACGATCACAGCAAGGCATGCTTTAAGAAAGGACGCATGGAAGAATTCAACGACTTCACTACTCCTTCGTCAGGTTGGTGGGTCTCAGACAAGGCGAGCGGGCTGCGTCTTTGGGCGTTCAGTGATAAAGGTTCGATCATGACCTATAAAATAGGGCAAGGGCCGGCATTGACGGCAAAATACCTGAATTTTAACAACGATACCAATGATGATGGAAACATATCCGCGGGTGAAAATTTTGATCTGAATGTCAGGATATTCAATGAAGACTTGGGATTGTCCACAGAATCAGTTGTTACTTGTAAAGCAATCGGTGAAAATGCAGATAAAATCACCATTGTGACTCCTGAAATTCATCCTGGAGAAATTGCAGCCGGTGACAGTATTGACCTCGCCTTCAAAATTGCTACCAAACCGAATCTCAGCGATTACGAAATCATCGAATTCAGAATAGATGTGGAGGATGAGGGAAGAAGCTATTTCATCCAGGTAGCCCTGCCTACTGGCACAACCTATTTGATGGATACCGTCACAGTACACGGTTGCGAATATGTCTTTATGGATCCGGGAGGATTGGGTAATTATGAGAATAATGCCAATATCATCAAAACGATTTTTCCGGCTGATTCTAATCAAAAAGTTATGGTGGAGTGGCTTAGTTTTGAATTGGAAGAAAGCGGCGGATGTAAAAATGACATCCTTAGGATATACAATGGACCCAGCACTTCAGCCCCTCTAATAAACAAATTGTGTGGGTCAAAATTGCCGGCAAACATCCTCGCTGATAATCCGTCCGGTGCGCTGACCTTCCTGTTCAAGACGGATCAACTAAATACTTTCGAAGGCTGGCGTGCAAAAGTAACTTGTATCAGCACTTCCGGCACCATCAAAACAGAATTGACCGGTGTTGCGATATTCCCTAATCCGGCTAAAAGTGTGTTGAACGTCAATCTTGGCACACCGACCACGGGCAATATTATTATCACGGATATTCTGGGCAATGCAATATTGAGAAAAGAAATCAGAGATACTGATCTCGTGAGACTTGATACCGGCGGAATGCACAGTGGTGTTTACTTTGCCAATATTCGAGTCGGAAAGAGCTCTGTAACAAAGAAGTTCATAATCGAATAAGTCTGGATCAGCAAATGTCGAAAATACTTGTGACAGGCGGCTGTGGTTATATCGGCAGCCATACGGTCGTGGAACTCATAGAGGCGGGCTTTGAAGTGATTTGTGTCGATGATCTGAGCAATTCTGATGGAAGTGCGCTTCACGGGATAAAGGCTATCACCGGCAAGGATGTCACTTTTTACAAGTATGATATCGGAGATACAGACAAGATGCAGGAAGTGTTTGACCGGGAAGGCAGAATCGACGGCATCATTCATTTTGCAGCATTCAAAGCTGTCAATGAATCTGTACAATTTCCGCTTAAATACTATGTAAACAATGTAGCCGGTTTGATCAGCCTGTTGCAGCTGGCCCTGAAAAATAGATGCAATCGCTTCCTGTTTTCATCATCTTGTAGTGTCTATGGCGATGCCGATCGGCTTCCGGTTTCGGAATCCAGTCCACTGGGAGAGATTCGCAGTCCATATGCCCGGACCAAATTGATCTGTGAAGAAATCCTGATCGATCTGGCATCATCAGGCTCGACTATGAAATCCATCGCCTTGCGGTATTTCAATCCTGCGGGCGCCCATCCCTCCAACGAAATCGGCGAATCGCCCACCATCAATGCCTCCAATCTTGTTCCCGTCATCACCGAGACAGCTATCGGCAAAAGACCGGGATTTACAGTCTTCGGGCAGGATTATGATACCAGAGACGGCACATGCATCCGAGACTACATCCATGTTTCGGATATTGCGGCAGCACATGCCCTGGCGATGAAGCTCCTCCTGAAAAGTCATTATACACTACCTTTCGATATCTACAATCTGGGCTCGGCTACAGGCAATACCGTCCTCGAAGTCATCGATGCCTTTGTCCGGGTCAATGATATCAAGCCGAATTATGTCATTGGACCTCGTCGTGCCGGAGATGTCGTGGCAGTATATGCCGACAACTCAAAAGCTAAGGAACAACTGGGTTGGAAACTCAGATACAATCTCGATGACATAGTACGCACGGCATGGAACTGGGAGAAAAAAAGAAGTGGGGAAATTTGATGAGAGACGTAAACTCGTGTAGCCGAAGAAATCAACATTAGGTCAGAAGTTTTTAATGAATCTTCCCAATGTGTGTTGACCACAAAGAGAGGTATCCTACAGTCATTATTAAATCACCCGGTTTTCTATATCGAAAACTTGCTTTGTTGAGCTAAAATTCCGGAAATTCAACTCAGTGAAATCTGACAGCCCGCAACGGATTGGACATGATGATATCCAGCACCAGTACACTATCAGGTCCAGAAGTATTCAACCTCAACGACAATTCACTTTGTGCAGGGTACGTTTTAATACAGGAATTACACAAAATTTCGGCTCCCTCAATACAGCTCTTGCAATCCAACCAATCTTTGAGCAAACGTAATTTGACGCCATCATCCTGATTCTTATACTGTTTATTCAAATAGCCGTTGATGATAGAAAGAGATTTCTCTTCACGGTGATTAGTAATGGAACGGCAGAATTCTCCATCATCGGCGCAAAGTACACGTTCCTTGTTGCACCCACCAGCTAAAGCACCTAATAGGATAATAACAATCACAAAAGATAATGGCTTCCTCATAATTTCAAGTGTCCTTTTATATAAGGAACGATTAATCATGAAGGATAGTTAGCAAGATTGTTAAGGGGCAACCCTTAATTTACTTGTTTCTTACCCGGGTACCAACCTTTTCGCCCTTTAGGAGCCGGGCAAGATTGCCTGGAGTATTGATATCGAAAACGATGATCGGCAATGAATTTTCACGACACAGGGTAAATGCCGTCATGTCCATCACGTTCAGATTTTTGTTGATCACCTCGTCGAAGGAAATTTCAGAATACTTGGTGGCTGTAGGGTCTTTTTCCGGATCTGAGGTAAAGATGCCGTCCACTCTGGTGCCTTTGACCAGCACATCGGCGCTGATTTCATTGGCTCGCAATGCGGCAGCGGAATCCGTCGTAAAATACGGACTGCCTGTCCCCGCAGAAAAGATCACCACCCGACCCTTCTCCAGATGGCGTGTGGCGCGACGGCGGATATATGGCTCTGCCACCTCCCTGATTTCCAGAGCCGATAACAATCTTGTATAGACGCCTTTTGTCTCCAGCATACTTTGTACTGCCATGCCATTGATAACAGTGGCCAACATGCCCATGTAGTCACCGGTCACACGCTCGATGCCGGAATTGTGTGCCTGAAGACCTCTGAAAATATTGCCTCCGCCGATGACGACAGCCACTTCAACGCCCAGGTCGATAGCCGATCTGATTTCATTTGCATAATGCTCCAATCGCTCCGATTCGATTCCGAATCCCTGGGAGCCCATCAATGACTCACCGCTCAATTTCAGCAATATTCTTTTATAAGGTAACTCCATCACTAGGTTTTATTAAAAATGAAAAAAGAGTGACATGTTTCAGAATCGGATGCTATAAAGTTATAACCTGAATTATTCATAAAAATAAAAAATGCAGGCTAAATATACTTTAATTCGCTGAGTTTCAGTATATTTATGTGTCCTAAAAACCTGCATTCATGAGTAAAGATAAAATTAATTTTTCTAAATTGAAATATTTCGATTTAATCCGACTTGAAACCCAATAATAAAAATTAGGGTATTAGCTTGATTTCTTAGTGGACATTGACACAATCACAGTTTTCTCTATTACTTGCAAGATACTTATATATCGCCTAGGCTCTATCATTAATAAAATACTCTAAAGGTGTTACTTATGCGCTATGAAATAATAATTTAATCGATCATAATATTGTTTCTCGAATTCCGATTTTGTTAATGGTTTTTTGTTTGTCAGATAATTATCAAGTGTTGAAACCTTCATGGATACCTTGCTAAAAAAATCAAAGAGCTTTGCAGGTGTTGTTCCATAGTGATTGGAGGCTCCAATTCCATGTTCGAAAATTATGATTGGTTTATTTTTTTCGATTATCTCAATAGCTCCCTCTAAAACCTGTAATTCAGCTCCTTCCACATCTATCTTTATTAAATCGATGGATATATCTTTTGGAATGACATTATCTAAAAGATCAGTCTTAACTCTTATTGTAGTATCTTTTTCACGAGGGTTATCATAATCTCTTTTTTTTAAACCACTATATGAAGGGTTGGACATTACATAATTAAAGTCAGAGACTCCAGTAGAATTTGATGCTGCGAGGTTAAGTATTGTGCAATTCTTAGTATGTGAATACTTATTACTAAGGAATTTGAATTGATTTGGTAATGGTTCTATCCCAAAGTGATACCCTTCTGGGGCCGCATTTTTCATCAAATCTAAGATTTCTCCTTTAAAACATCCTACATCTATACAATTACTACTTATCTGTAAATTATTTATTATTTTCTTGGTTAATAAGTCATATTTATGATTTCTTGATAGTGGTATTGGTATAAGTTTAAGTATTTTCTTTAAAGTATCTTTAATCATGTTTAATTAATTTAATATTATTACTTCTATTTCCTTGTTGCACATTAATAATAAACATTCCTTTTGGCCATGATTGAGTATCTATATATAATTCCGAATAGTTGAAATCTGTGGATTCATAAAATATCCTTCCGAGTGCATCGTATATCTTAATTGATTGATTCTCACTAACGTCTTGTATTAGAATATTATTTGAAAATGGATTAGGTGAAATTTTACCGCCCAGTTCTATGTTGTTTTGTACAGACAATAAACTAGGTCCTTCTGAGACTACTTTATTCCTAAATTCGGTTTCGTTACCTGGAATCATATCGGAAGACCGAGGATTACATTGAGTCCCATACTCCCAGATATGTACTTTGCTGTCGCTTCCTTCATAGAATACTTTATCATTTGAACTCGAAATATGTGATTTTGCTTTTAATGAGATTTTTAAGTTGTCATAGCAAACCATCCAATCATGTCCCCATTGCCCATCTCCCATATAATATTGTTGATGGATGTAACCGTCATTACCCCTATAAAAGACATGTGAACCGTCTGGAGAGCATGTTATGTCACCTCCAATATTTTGCGACGTGTTAGTCCAATCAGTATGCCATGTATGATTCCACTGACCATTCAAGAAGTAGTATTGATGTAGTCTATTGTCACTACCCTCATAGAATACTTTACCATCAATTTTTGGAGTGCTAATAGAACCACCAACATTCTCGGAAGTGTTGCTCCAATTAGTGAGCCAACCATGATTCCATTGATTGTTACCATACCAGAAGTAGTGCAATCTTCCATCAATGCCTTTATAAAAAACATTTCTACCATAGTAAGCTATGTCTCCTCCTACATTTTGTGATGTATTGTTCCAATCAGTAAGCCATTCGTGGTTCCATTGACCATTATCATACCAATAATGATGTAATCTTTTGTCTGTTCCTCTGTAAAAAACATTGCCATTTGAATAAGAAATAGCCCCTCCCACATTTTGTGATGTATTGTTCCAATTAGTAAGCCATTCATGATTCCATTGATCATTATCGTACCAATAATGATGTAATCTATTATCTGTTCCTCTGTAAAAAACATCTCTCTCCGAATGAGATATATCTCCTCCTACATTTTGTGATGTATTGTTCCAATCAGTAAGCCATTCATGGTTCCATTGACCGTTTTCGTACCAGAAATGTTGTAGTCTATCATCGTAACCATGATAGAATATATTCTTGTTATCGCCAGAGATATCTCCATTAATATAATCAGGACAATTGAAGAATATGTTAATGTAATCGTCTGGACCAGTTTCATTAAAATAATTGCAATTGTCAGAGTTTAGGATAATGTTAGACCAACTATTTTTAATTTTTGATACCTTAAACCCATAATCAGGTGCAAAGGGTGCAGTACCAAGAGCCTGTAATTTCGGGATAGTAAAGGTTAATTCACCACAATGGGCATTAATACTATTTATTGTAAAACTGTGAATAATTCCTCCATTATCGTTTATCCCATCATTATCTATATCATATTCTGGATATGTGCTAAAAAACTCTATTTTATATTCACCATCACAAGGTAAATTAGATAGTGTGATGGTCTCGTTGGTAAGAGTGGTAATATCATCAGGAATAGATGGTTGATTATCATTTAATTGGGTACAAATTGGTGTATTTATAGGTCCAGCGTTGTGTGGCAGATTATACCAATAATTATCCTTATTATGAATCCAACCAACCACCTTGTCTTCATCAACCAATGCAAATACTTCAATCTTGCAATCATTGCTGGTCGCTATAGAATAGTTAGTGTTTATAATATTGGCGCTGTTTTCTCCAGTCTTGCAAACAGGATGGCATTTATTAGGACTGGGATTTGATCCACACCAATCTGGATGTGGGGAGTCCTTTAATCCTGAGCAGGTACAGTTATTAGAGATACTTGTTAATGGTTTATCCAACAAATCAACATTATTCATAAATTTACTAAGCGGCTTTAAATATTGATATTGACCACCCCAGCAATCATTAAATACGTGATCTGCCCACCAGAATAGTCCAGAGCCTCCAGCGCCAGAAAAGGCAGAAGACCATATGGTTTGATGCATTTGGTTAACATCATGAAAGAAATTTCCCAAAGAATATCCGCTGCTTGTGAAATTAGAAGTTCCTAACCAACAGCCACTATAATCGTCGCCATATTCAGCTAGAAGATACGGCTTTTTATAGTTATTTAAACTAAATTTGGTCAAATAATTATATTGGAATTCAGAATTGAAATCAGTAGAATAATGATGATCAGGAACAAAATCAATTTGTTCTAATCCATACAATACGTCTCCTGCGGATATAGACCCGGTGCTTGTTGTAAACATGTGTCTATTAAAATCCAATCGTTTTGCATATTCGATCATTTCGATATGCCAATTTTCAACATTAGATTTATTGTTCCAGAAACCATTATTTGGCTTGTAAAAATCAACTTCGTTCCACATTTCAAAGGCAAAGATATTTGGACTATATCCCCATCTAGAAATGATATATCTTAGCTTCTGCTTATGGAGGTCTTTACAAGATTGTTTTGTGAAAAATGCATCTTGGTCTTCTCCACTCCCCAGCAAAGTTCTATATGGGTTATTATCCCATAATTCACTAAATTCATATGCTTCGTTAATTGTTAATTGGAAATAAACGTCATTTTTTTCTGCTAAATCGAGTAAGTCATCAAAATCGAACATTCTATTTTGCCTATTATCATATTTACCCACATCATCTACACCCCATTCAAACTCAAATGTTTCCGCTCCTAACCACAATCTTATTGTATTACCACCATTCTCAGATATTTTTAGGATGGCGTCTTTTAGCTTTGTATATGGTAGTCTATTATAGGCAAGTTCGTCTCCAAAAATAACGACATTCATACCAAGAGGAAAGAAAAGCTCTCCGTTGGTAAAGCTAAAATTCTTACTATTTGAAGCGACGCCAATAAATCCTTTTTTATTTGAGTTATTAATAAAAACTGATTTATAATTAGTAAAGGTTACGTTATTATTATACGTTACTTTTACACGATATTTCCATAATCCAGAAATAAAGGGCGCGAATCTCGCTCTCCAAGGTCTGTTGGTTGATAGTGGTGTCAAATATTCAGGGTCCTGTACATGAGGGTTTCTTGAACAGTTATCATTAGGTATTATGGTCGGATCAAAACAATTTTCGCACCGACTAATCTGAATGCCAGATGGAACATATATCTGAAAGAAAATCGTCGCCAGGTAGTTTTATGAATTAATCAGGATAAAAAAAGCGAATGGAGTGCCATTCGCTTTTTTCAATTTTTTTAACCCAGAGCTACATGTCTAAAGCCGGTCACCGTCAAGTCCTTATCGATGGATGCGAGATAATCCCTTACGGATTTCTTTCCATCGCCCTTAACGAAGGCTTGATTGAGCAATGTGCTTTCCTGATAGAATTTGTTCAGCTTGCCAAGAGCAATCTTCTCCAACATATCTTCAGGTTTCCCTTCAGCACGGGCAACTTCCTTACCTATCTCAATTTCCTTGGCAACGATCTCAGCATCGACGCCGTCTTTATCCACTGCGACAGGCTTCATGGCTGCTACTTGCATAGCCAGGTCTTCACCGGCTTCTGCGGATTGAGCATTAGCCTTGTTCATACCCACGATAACACCCGCTCTGTATCCGCTGTGGATATAAGAAACAACTTGCTCAGCTTCCAGGTGCTCATAATTTGCCAATTCGATCTTCTCGCCGATTACACCTACCTGCTCGGTTACCTTATCACCGATAGTAATGCCTTCAAATGGCAATGCAAGCAAGTCATCCTTGGAAGCAGGGAAATTTTCCAATGCGATATTCGCAAATTTCTTGGCAAGAGCAATGAAGTCCTCATTCTTAGCGACGAAGTCAGTTTCAGAGCTCAGCTTGATTACGATACCTTTCTTACCGTCAGCACTTACCTGAGCGATGACCACACCTTCCTTTGCATCGCGGTCAGCTCTCTTCAGTGAAAGTTTCTGACCTTTCTTACGCAGGATTTCAATGGCAGCTTCAAAATCACCATTCGCTTCGGTCAAGGCCTTTTTACAGTCCATCATTCCTGCACCGGTTGTATCGCGGAGTTGTTTTACCGCACTTGCTGATATTTCTACACTCATTTTATGTTATATTTATAAAAATTAATGATTCAAAGCAGAACAGGGCAGATTATGCTTCTTCCTCTTCACCCTCATTATCCTGCTTCATTACCTTTCTCTCATCCAGACCTTCCTTGATGGCATTGGTCATGTAGTTGACGATGAGAGAGATGGACTTGGAAGCGTCGTCATTGCTTGGGATTGGGAAGTCCACCTGGTTGGGATCCGCATTGGTATCCACCATGGCAAATGTCTTCATGCCCAATTTATGCGCCTCAGACAAGGCGATATGCTCATGTCCCACATCCACTACAAATACTGCAGACGGCAATCTGTTCAGGTTGGCGATACCGCCGAATACGCGCTCCATCTTTACCTTTTCGCGACCCATCAGCAGACGTTCCTTCTTGGTAACGCTGGTCAAAGTCGCATCGCCCAACATTCTGTCGATGTTATGCATCTTCTTGACAGATCGACGGATAGTGGCAAAGTTGGTCATCATTCCACCCAACCAGCGTTCTGTAACGAATGGCATATTGACACTCTTTGCAGCTTCAGAAACGATATCACGTGCCTGTTTTTTTGTAGCGACAAAAAGAATCTTCTTTCCTGACTTAGCCATCTGTTTCATAGCATCTGCTGCATCCTGAAGGCAATCGGCAGTCCTGTTGAGGTCAATGATATGGATGCCCTTACGCTCCATGAAAATGTACGGATGCATCTTAGGGTTCCACTTTCTTTTGAGGTGCCCGAAGTGTACTCCGGCATCCAGTAATTCTTTATATGATGGTTTTTCCATTGATTTAAATTTATACTATAATGGTTTGTATAATATTTTTGATAAAAACAGGCATTAACGCTTGCTGAACTGGAAGCTCTTTCTAGCCTTAGGCTTACCGTACTTCTTACGTTCAACCTCTCTTGGATCCCTGGAGAGCAATTTCTTTGACTTCAAAGGCTTCTTAAATTCCTCATCGATCTTGACCAATGCCCTGGCAATAGCCATTCTGATTGCTTCGGCCTGACCTTTGATCCCACCACCGCGAACGTTAACTTTGATATTGTAAATACCTGAAGCTTCGACTGTTCCGGTTGGTTCAACCACTTTCAATTGGATATGACCTTGTGGAAAATATTCTTTATAGTCTTTTCCGTTGATGGTGATCTTTCCTTCACCTTTGGAAAGATAAATCCTTGCTACGGAAGATTTTCTTCTGCCTATTGCGTTTATGATTTCCATTTACTTAGAATTTTAATGTTTCTGGTTTCTGTGCAGCGTGGTTGTGTGAATCACCTGCATAGACAAATAACTTCTTATACATGGCATTGCCCAGCTTGTTCTTAGGCAGCATACCTTTTACCGCAGTCTCGATGACCTTCACGGGTTGATTTTCGTGCATTTTTTCGGCAACCACTCTTTTCTGTCCACCCGGATACAAAGAGTATCTGATATACTCCTTCTGCTGCCATTTGGATCCGGTAAAACGGATCTTATCGGCATTGATTACAATCACGTAATCACCGCAATCGACGTGCGGAGTGTAATCCGGACGGTGCTTGCCCCTCAATACATGAGCGATCTTGCTACATAGACGGCCTACAACTTCATTTTCCGCATCGATGACGAACCATTTTTTCTCAACAGTCTCTTTTTTGGCTGAAACCGTCTTATAACTTAATGTATTCACGACTTGTATTTATTTTTTGTTGAATAATGAGGCGCAAAGGTAAATCTATTTTAATTATCAGAATAGCTTTTTTGTGATTTTTTATAAATATTTTTTTATAACCGATTGAAAAACAGGATAAAAATTGATCAAATAAAATTTTGATGCGATTTGTAATCTGATTATTAAATATTTACATATAATACATTAATACAATTTAATTTGATAAATTTACTTTTTAAGGCCAAACAGTTTCTTTACATTTAAATAATAGTCTCTCAATACTAATATCTAAGGAGATAGTTCGGCATTCATATACCGGTAAGGGAATATGGATTTCTGTCCCGACGACTTAACACAACAGCATTTGCAATGGAAATAATCGAAAAAAATCCATACTTTGGCAGTCAATTTCAGCCGATGAAGAAGTTTTGGAATATCCTGTTGGTGACTAGCATCCTCGTTTTTGCTTTGTCATCCATTTATATGATACGAGAGCCACTGTGGTCATGGATACCTTTATTCAATTACCTCAGTATATTCTTCATTTTTATACGTATCTTCAAGAACAGGCTGGCATCCGATTCGCAAAAAACACGATGGTTGAAGCTCACCTTATTATCAGGTGCGATCTTCGCTATCGGATTTCCACCCAGCCCTATCTTCCCGGGCATGATGATCGGCTTTATACCCATGATGGTCTTAGAAAATGAAATCAGCCAAACTTTCCACAGGCGAAAGCCCGGATTATTATTCGGTTATCTTTTCTTTGGTTTCTGGTTTTGGAACATTCTCTCTACATTCTGGGTGGCCAACACCGCTTATGTAGCAGGCATGCTTGCCAACTCAGTCAATGCGGCGCTGATGACGCTACCCTGGCTTGCATTCCACATGCTTACCTTCAACAAAAATTACCGGGGTAAGTATATCTTGCTGGCCGGACTCTGGATCATGTTTGAATTCCTGCATACCAACTGGGATATATCCTGGCCGTGGCTGACATTGGGCAATGGTATGGCGACCTGTTATCCCCTGATCCAGTGGTACGAATATACCGGATATTTTGGCGGATCGGCGTGGATATGGGCCATCAATATTCTGGTGGGCCTTGCATGGATGGACAGGGCAAAAAAGGGAACCTATCTGACAACCGCAGGTCTAGTCCTGACAATTCCGGTATTGACATCTCTTGTCCTCTACTTTGGATATGAGGAAAAAGGCTTACCTGTAGATGTCGTGGTTGTACAGCCCAATTTTGAGCCTCATTATCAAAAATTCAACATACCTGAGGAAATTCAGATAGATAAGATATTCAATATTACTGCTGCTGCCATCGACTCAAATGTTGATCTCATCGTCATGCCCGAAACCGTCCTCGACCCGGTCAATATGGACGACTATTATGGACAGAATCCGGGACTGGCAAGATTTCACGACTTGCTGAAGCTGGCGCCCAAATCCAAGATACTGCTTGGAGTAGGCGGCTATCATATATTCAGTGAAGATCCCGGACGAAGCACGATCAGGCATAGTGACGGTCTGACCTACGAAATGTATAATGCAGCCATCATGCTTGAGTCGGATAGCGTTGTGGAGGAATATCATAAATCCCGTTTTGTCCCTGCCGCAGAAATATTTCCATTCAAGAAGGTACTGCCTTTCCTGAAGCCACTTGTCAAAAAATTGGGCGGAACATACGAGGGATTCGCTGCACAGCCTTATCCTACCAATTTCAAGTATCGGGACAGCCTGGAGGTCGCTCCTGTCATCTGCTACGAAAGTATTTATGGTGGCTGGGTCAGGCAATATGTGGAGCGGGGAGCGGGGCTGCTGGCTATCATTACCAATGATGGATGGTGGGACAATACACCCGGCCACTTGCAACACCTGGCAATAGGCCGCCTTCGAGCCATAGAAAACAGGAAGGATATCGCAAGAGCCGCCAATACAGGCACTTCCTGCTTTATCAATCAACGTGGCGATATCCGAATGGCAACTCAGTACGAAACCGACGCTGTCATCCGCGACAAAGTCAACTATTCTCAGGAAAAGACCTTCTACAGCCGGCATGGTGACTATATCATCCTCTTGACAGCAATCCTTTCGGTGATCATGCTTATCTTCAATTACCTGCCGAAAAAATTTTCTGCGGAGTGACTATTTGGAGGATATTAGTTTATGCCAGGAGCAATGACCTTAGGTTCGACGATTGGGCTAATATATTATGACAATTCAATGATCGACAAAGAATTCTTGATACAGATGTTCAAGTGTGTATAACAAATTGCACAAATGAAAAGCAAGCATTTGCGAGAAAGCAAGTTCTGTGCAATGATCGGCCTTGTAAAATTTAGCGGATGGGGCGATGTATAGCCAAAAAATAGCGAAGGGATATACAGCGTAACGGAGTGGAGCCTTATATACCGAGCGTTAAGTTTTTTGAGCTGTACATCGACACAGAAGCGTTAAGAATTTTACAGAGCCTTGACTTTTTGGTTCTTTTGTGTCAAGACAAAAGAACAAAGAGTATTTTAAATACAATTAATTAAATTTTTTAATACAACTCACTGTAAACCTATTATCTAGCTACTGCATCTTCGTCTCTTTTTAGGAATAGTGCAATTTGTTATACACACGATGTTCAATTCTTTATACTGATTATTCAAAAAGATTTACCTTTGAGGCGTGAATAATAAAACACATCCCAATCCCGAAACAATGGTCGAAGTAAAGTTATTCTCCTGTGCTGCCTCAGAGTATTTATCGGAAAAAATAAGCGATTATTACGGACAGCCTTTAGGCGCCAGAACCATCAGCCGCTTCTCTGACGGTGAGATGCAGACGGTAATCAACGAATCGGTTCGCGGTACTTACGTTTTCTTTATCCAGTCCACATTTCCACCATCTGACAACCTGTTTGAACTCTTGCTGTTTATCGATGCTGCCAAAAGAGCATCTGCAGGATACATTACAGCCGTAATTCCTTATTTCGGATATGCACGTCAGGACAGGAAAGATAAGCCAAGGGTGCCCATTTCTGCCAAACTGGTGGCCAATCTGATACAAGCGGCAGGTGCCGACCGAATCATGACCATGGATTTCCACGCTGATCAGATACAGGGATTCTTTGACATTCCGGTGGACCACCTTAAGTCAGAGGCGATATTCACACCATATCTTGAGTCCCTGGATCTGGAAAATGTCAAATTTGCCTCACCCGATGTTGGTGGGGTCAAGCGTGCCAGAGTATATGCCAAGTATTTCAAGAAAGACTTGGTCATCTGTGACAAGTACCGGGAAAAAGCGAATGAAGTCGCCGGCATGACCGTCATTGGCGACGTGAGCGGAGCAGATGTTGTACTGGTTGATGACCTTGTGGATACTGCAGGCACATTGTGTAAAGCAGCGGATGCTTTGTTGGAAAAAGGTGCTAAAAGCGTGAGAGCTATTTGTACACATCCTGTTTTGTCCGGAAAGGCATTCGAAAATATCGAGAAATCCAGTCTTCTGGAATTGATAGTGACGGATACGATACCATTGAAGCAAAAGACTCCTAAGATCAGAGTATTGTCCACGAGTAAGCTGTTTGCCCGTGCAATCCGTAATACACACGAACACAGATCGATTTCCGCTTTATTTGTAGAATAAGAGGTTTTTTTCTAAATTGCAGAAAAACAATAAGATGAAAAACTTAATTTACTTTCTGCTCCCCTTTCTAATCCACGTGCTCCCTATCCGGGGATTCTGTCAACCATTCATTACAGGAAAATACCAGACTGCTTCGGAAAAAGATATCGAATATGGGCAGGCGGTCAATTTCTCCGGCAAGGAACAGCCACTTTTTCTGGACATTACCTACCCGACGGACGATATTCCGCCTGAATGTGGCAGGCCTCTGTTGATTGCCGTTCATGGAGGTGCGTTCATGGCAGGTGCCAAGACCGATGGAAATGTAGCGGGATGGATCAGGGATTTCGCCAAAAAAGGTTATGTGGCAGCCTCTATCGAGTATCGGTTAGGCATGTTTCAAAGGCCTGAATTGCTCAATTGTGTTATAGACAATTACGGTTGCCTCAGCGTGGCAGATACAGCGGAATGGCACCGGGGCTTGTATCGTGCCGCACAGGATGTATGCGGAGCCATCCGGTATCTCAACGCAAATAAGGACAAATACAACATCGACCCCAATAATGTTTTCCTGGCAGGAGAAAGCGCCGGAGGCTTCATTTGCCTGGAAGTGGCTTATGGTGACGATTATGATCCAGGCTATGCTGCTGCCGGCGAAATAGAAAAGGTCAATAAGCCGAATGCTGCTTATAATAATGGCTGCCTGCCGCAATTCAGTTATCCCATTGATTCCATGAATCTCAACCGGCCGGATTTAGGTCCCAGAAAAGGCACACTCCACCTGAATGCAGGAGAATACAAGATCCGTGGTGTTGCTTCCTTTTATGGCGGCATCATGAATGACCTGTTTAATGATGTAGGCGATGTGGATCTTCCTGCCCTTTATATGTTTGCACAGCCGAATGACCTGATTGTTCCGATCAACCATGGTAAGGTTTTCCAATCATTTGCCTCTTGCTCAGTCAATTCACTAGGATGCCCGTGGATACTCGGCAATCCATTTGTCATCGGAAATGCAGGCATCGTCAAACTTTTAAAGGAAAAAAAGAATCAGGCATTCACCATTCCTCAATATACGACCGATTTTACCACCAACTCCGCCGATTGCAATCTTCAAGTTCTGTTTCCCCAGTTGGCAGGACATGCCATCGACGATTATGGGCTCAGAACTACCAATATGGCTAAGTTTTTCGCTCTAAAAATCGATAGTGACTGTCAGCCTAATTCCGTCCGACACTTCAACAACGACCTGACTATCAAACCGAATCCTGCCAATGATTATATTACCGTGTCATCACTGGAAGGTCGTCATGCAACCATCAATATCCTGGACATTTCAGGCAGAATAGTGATTCCCGCATCCCGATTGCCTATCGATATCGAATCCTTGATTCCGGGGATTTACTTTCTCACTGTAATAGAAGATGGAAGTTACAAAGTCTTGAAATTTGTAAAGCGTTGAATAGTTTCTGCGTCTAACTTTTCAGGCAGATTGTCGGAAATTGAAACAGAAACAGGCTAATGAATATTCATGACGCGATACTAATCTGATGTAGGGCATGGAGGAAATCAATGAGCAAGACTGTTCATGTACCGATACCGGACTTCCAATACATATCAGACAACTTGGGCGATAAAAAATATCCCTTCGTCAAAAAATCTGTAGTACACAAATTAGAGCACCTTCCACCGGAGAGCCGCAAAACACCTAAATCCCCGTCCGCTTAAACGCAACTTGGGTTAAGTTAAATCCTATTTCTTGTACCCTATCGAATCCAGATAAGTTATCAATTCGATGGTGTTGGTGACGCCAAGCTTATTCAGCAGGTTGCGACGATGAGTCTTGATAGTATGCACTGATCTGAACAGAATCTGGGAGATATCATTTGAAGATTTGCCCTCGATGACATATTCCATGATCAGTTTTTCCTGGTCAGTCAAGGTCTGAACCAGATAGAAGGGATCATCCTTCTTTGTCGCCTTTATACTTTGCTCCTTTGTCTGATGCAGCCATACACCCTTGCCTATATATACATCTCCATTCAACAGTACATTCACACCATGGATCAATTCTTCTGCCGTGCAATCCCGATGCATGAGGCCATCCACCATTCGGCTCGTGTAAAGGGTCTTTGCCATTTTGGAAGTAATCATCTCAGGGATGCATAGTTTTGGTGCTTTGATGCGCAGGGATTGAATGTATTCCAATATTTCAAAAAAATTCATCTCGACGCCAAGGCCATTGCCTACTATGATAAACTTGACATCCGGAGGAATGATCAGGTCACTCTTCTTATGGATCAGACGAATTTCAGCATCTTCTCCGAAACCATTTGACAGGATACACTTCGTTCCCTGAGTAAATATTTCACTACTTTCGATTATTAAGAAGAAGTATTTACTCATGGGTGAAGGTTATTTATTGTGAAGTCGATTTGCTTCCTTTATATCGATAACCAGAATTGAATACTTTCTCTACATCGCCCGACCTTACGGCATAGGTAAATCCCTCCTGTATGGCACAGGCACCTATTTCACCTTTCTTATTGATGGCGAGGATGCCGACCTGTGCATTACTGACATCAGGAGTTTTTTCCATTATGCGCTTGATGGCGTATTCACAAGCTTGTTGAGGAGACTTTCGGTTGCGCATCTGTTCAACAGCCAGGAATGAAGAGAGATTTTTCATAACCAGTTCGCCGATGCCTGTACAGACAGCCGCGCCATAGTTGTTATCCACATAAAGGGCCGCACCGATGATTGGAGAATCTCCCACCCGTCCATGTACCTTGAAGGCAAGTCCGCTGGTAGTGCATGCCCCGGAAAGATTGCCGGATGCATCAAGGGCCAACATGCCGATGGTATCATGGTTTTCGATGTTGATGATCGGTTTATAATGGGATGTCTCCATCCATTTTTTATAGTTGGCTCTGCTTTTTTCGGTCAATAAGTCCACGGTCTTAAATCCATTCTCGATGGCAAACTGGCGGCCTCCATTACCGGCCAGCATGACATGGGGTGTCTTTTCCATTACCAATCTGGCTACGGAAATCGGGTGTTCGATATCTTCTATGGCTGCCACGGAGCCGGCATTGCCATGTTGGTCCATGATACTGGCATCAAGGGTGACGATCCCATCGCGATCCGGATTTCCGCCTCGTCCTACCGATGTGTTGTTAAGATCGGATTCTGCAACCATCACTCCTTTTTCGACAGCATCGAGTGCAGAACCATTTGCCGACAGGATTCGCCAGGCTTCTTTATTGGCTTCAAAACCAAAATTCCACGTGGAGATGACGATAGGCTTACCCATGATGGGACCTTCTCGATCAAATACCGATACATCCAAGCCGCTGGTACCCAACATTAAACTCGAATTGATGATAAAACTCCTTCTTTTCATGACAAACCATTAATATCGAGGAATTATTTTTCCTTGATGGTCTTTGTATCGATAATTTTTCCTCTCTCCCTAGTGATTTGCTTTTTGATCTCAATATTGGTCGGCCCGGCTACAATCTTGAATTCTGTACGTCTGTTGAGCTGATGCTCTTCCTCACTACACTTCACATCATTGCCACAATTATTCAACAGCATAGTCTCTCCATACCCTACAGCTTGGATCCTTTCCGGCACTATGCCTTTGGCCACAAGGTAATTTTTGGCAGAGTCCGCCCTTCGTTGAGAGAGCTTCATATTGAATTCATCATTACCACGGGAGTCGGTGTGGGAAGACAATTCTATTACCATGTCCGGATACTGCTGCATCAGTTCATACAGATAGTCCAGATCCGGCATTGCGGCCTTCAGGATCTTTGCATCGTTGTAGTTATAATAAATGTTGTTGAGGCGGATAGGCTGGTTGATACTTACTACTTCCACTTCAGGTTTTGGCTTGAGGTCGATCTTGACGATCATGGTACTGTCTTCCTTGATTCCGGTTGTCTTTACATAGGTGGAATCCGGGAAATATCCGATTCGGGTTACTTTGATAAAATATCCTTTGTTGATATCCAATTCATAGGAGAAATGGTATGTATCATCCTTCCCTTCCGTCACTTTGGTTTCCGGCTTAAATTGCTCCATGATGGACAACTCACCCTGACGCAACGGTTTGTTTTCATCAAGGACATATACTTCCAATTCTACTACAGGTTTGGTTATTGAAAAGGTAAATATATCATCACAGCAAGTCTTTCCGCGCAATGAGGTCGTGCCTACCCGATTGGATACCAACAAGCCTTCGTAGCCTTCTTCATCAACGGTATAGTACATATCATCAGCCGGTGAGTTGAAGCCCGGTCCCATATTGACCGGAGTGGACCAGGAGGTACCGTTCCATTCAGTGGAATACAGGTCGAATCCGCCGTAAGATGGCAGTCCGTCAGTTGAGTAAACCAATTTTCCGTCCTTATAAAATGGAGTAATCTCGTCACCGGCAGTATTGACGACAGGTCCAAGGTTGACCGGTGAGTCAAAAACACCATCCGAGATCTTAGTCGCATAGAAGATATCAAATCCGCCTCTTCCACCTGGTGCATTGGAGGAGAAGAAAAGTACATCCCTGCCGTATAATTCTCCGGGCATCGGATTCTTGACAATAAATGAATCAGGCAGACCCTTGACCAATGCAGGATCCGTCCAGGAATCCCCTTCCCGCTTACTGTAATACACCCTTGACGCCGAGACTTCCTCACCCTCGAAGGTAACTTTGGTCAGATACATAGTCTGGTCAGCCGGTGCGAACGCCACATTGCCTATGGCGGGGCTGGATGCAGAAATCAAAGGATCGACCTCAGTAGCCTTACTCCAATTGCCGTCCTTATCTCTCTGAGACTTCAGCAACTTGACCACATAAGTCTTTCCGGGATCTTCACCGGAAGCGAGGCCTGTAGAGGTAAAGTACAAATCGTTATTATACAGGGTTGGGGAATATTCTCCACTCTTGGTGTTGATCTTGGGACCTGCGGATACAACGGTGATTTGCTTTACGGTATCGGTGCTGACGGCAAGAAGGATTCCCTTTAGCTCCATTATCGCCAGCGGAGCATACACATCATCATCTGTGTTTTTCACGGCTCTGAGTACTTCTGCCGCTTCCTGATATTTTCCGTTGAGTTTCAACATCTTGCCATACATATACTTTGCCTCGATGTTGGTACCTTTTTTGTCGCTATCCACTATACGCTTGTACAGGTTCTCGGCACGACCATAGTCTCTGAGTTTGTAGTTGAGTTCGGCCATGAGAGGCAGCATGGATTTATCTTTTCTTTCCTTATAGACCTCATCCAATTCATCCAGCTGGCTAGCGTAATTGCTCCTTTCAGCGTATTCATCCGCCTTATCAAGATGGGCCTGGTAAGGAATCGTCTTCAAGGGTTGAGCCAGCACAGATGATGTGGCCAGCATAAAAATAATCAATATGGGAATTGTCAATATCTTCATAGAGAATGAGATTAAATTCTTGGGCAAAGGATAATCGGGTTGTCCTTTGGCTTTTTATAGATCATGAAAATATGGCTGACTGAAATCTCAAGGGCGCCAGTTGGTCTGATGTCATTGACCGTAATATCGTAAGCAAGGCCGATCCGCGTGCTTTTGATATCCATGCCTGCGAGAACCTGGAGGGCGTCTCCGAAGCGATAACCCAATCCTGCCATCACACGCTGGCCTTTACGCGGGTTGAGTCTGTACCCACCCTGAAATTGTAGTGCAATATCTCTTTGGCCTGCCATAGTCGCAAAATACAACGCCGGCAAGATATCAATCCGATCTGCCACTGAAGCGTCGGCTGTGGCATAAACATTGGTACGGATAGGGAGCCTGATGCCGCCGGTCTTCAGAATGCCATTCCTCGGACGGTTGAGATACATCATAGCGAATCCGGCCTTGAGGTTGCCATCATTCGGCAGAGCAGCCGTATATTGTACACCACCGGAGAAGAATCCGTAATTGACTTTCTGATCGTTGATGTTATCGATATCGACGGAAGGGATGGAATTGATCAAACCATCCTCAAAGATGGCTTTTTCCCTGTCGGCAATTGACCGGGCAGCCAAAGCGTAGGAAATACCCACCGAAAGATAGGAGGACATTTTCTTATCAAATCCGATATGGTAAGCAGCAGATGCGCCAAAAGAAGCATTCTTCAGCCCGGCAGCTCCGGCTCTGTCCATCAGAAAAGTCAATCCTACACCGACCCAATGGTTATCCTTGAAGCCTCTGATGATAGGGGCATCGACGTATCCGGCGGGAGTCAGATAGATATGCGACAAGTTATAATTCTGGTCGCGCATGATTCCGCCAGCCCGGAAAGTGCCCAGATAATCACCGGTTTTTGCCGGGTTTAGCGTGGTCGGGGCATCATAAAATCTGGTAAAGTGTACATCCTGCGCCGACAATGACAGTTGAGACATAACCGCCATCACAAATAAAATGATATATTTATTGGTCATACACGTATATTTCGTGGATTCGTTTAGAGTGGGATAAAAGTAAATAAAATTTATGGTAAGCAAGAAAATAAAATGAATTCAGTGTGTATTACAAAATGAACTTTTATTCTGCCAAAATGAAAGGCCGAATAGCTTTAGACGGAAATTAGGTCAAACAATATTTATAATTCACTGATAATCAATGTTAAATATTTATCCTTTATACTTTCCCTTGATGTAAAAGAGTGCCAAAAAATCAAGGCTCTGCTATTCCGAAGTTTCGAGATTACAATTCTTCGGCAAGAAACAGCTCAAAAAACTTAACGCTCGGTATTTTAGCTTTGTTGTTTATTGATTTAGTCGTTTAATATAAGAAAAAGCAAACGGAGGTTAGTCGATCTAACACGCCATAGCGCTTCAAACTTTCAAAGCTTCCCTGTTTTTCACTATGCCATTTGTGTCAGCGACATGGCAAATTCTATCCGGGAAGATCATTCACCTGTCGATGCTTCACTTTTTCTTCTTCTTACGCGGAGCAGGCACGAATTCTTCCTTCTCTCGTGCGGACGAACTATAGAAATAATCTTCCGGTGTATTCTTTTTACCGGCTTTCTTATTGCCCTTCCCGGAAGAATTGATGTTATTGCCGTTAGCATCCAGGCCTAAGCTGGTCAAGATATCCTCTAAAGACATTTCATTTTCGTGTTTAACAAAAGTTTTCACCGGCTTATCGGATTTAGGCTTATCAGGTTTGCCTGCTTTATCCCTACCTCTATTACGGGGTGGCTGCGGTTTTTCCTCTCTTCTGGTCCATTCCCGATCCTGTTTTCGCTTATTGGAGCCTTGCTTTTCATTTCTTCGCTCCCTGCTTTCTCTCGATGAGACAGTATTTACAGCCCATTCGTGTTTGCCGGGTGGAATGATTTTCAGTAGAAGAGCAGCAATTATGTTAGTCGGTTCAGCTTCATTCATCAACTCTTTTGCCAGATCCAGATACACAACTTCTTTTCCGGCAAGGATAGTAGCCGTGAGCTGTGTTTTTACCTTTTCCAGCTCGAGCCGTGCAATTTCGGCAGCTGTCGGCAATTTGTACTGTTCCACTTTTACCTTGGCAAAACTCTCAATCTGACGGAGCAGCCTTTTGTCTCTGGATCCTGCCAGAAAGCTATATGCCTTGCCTTCCTTGCCGGCGCGACCTGTCCTGCCTATCCTGTGTACATAATATTCCGGATCGAAGGGCACATCGTAGTTACAGACCAAATCGACATTCGGCACATCGATGCCACGTGCCGCCACATCGGTAGCCACCAACACCTTAAACTCACCTTTTCTAAACTTATTCAGGATTCGATTGCGCTTTTCCTGACCCAAATCTCCGTGTAAGACGTCGTTTTTCACCAGATTCTCAGCCAGCTCATTAGACAGTTCATCGACCTTGGCTTTGGTGTTGCAGAATACGATGGCCTGGGCGTAATCACCTGCGTTGAGCATGTAAGTAAGGACTTTCAGCCGATGACTCAGGTCGGTCTCGATATAAAACTGTTCTACACTTGCCGAAGTAAGGTTGGTAGGCGTGACCTTGATTAGTTGTGGATTTTTCTGGTATAAATGCGTGATATCAAGGATAGCCTTAGGCATTGTAGCGGAAAACAAAATAGTCTGCCGATGCTCCGGCACCGACTGCAGTATCGTCTCAAGGTCTTCTCTAAAGCCCATATTGAGCATTTCATCTGCCTCATCCAAGGTCAGTATCTCCAACCCATCCAGCAATAAGGTTCCGCGTGACAAGTGGTCCATCACCCTTCCCGGCGTACCCACCACAATGTCCACTCCGGCCTTGAGGGCCTTGATCTGAGGATTGATGGGATCACCGCCATATATTGCGAATACTGAAATATTCTTAGTAAAATGCGCCAGTTTCTTGAGTTCATTGGTAACCTGAATACACAACTCACGGGTGGGACACAGGACGAGGCCTTTGGTGTATCGACCTGATTTGGAGATATTCTGTATCATCGGGATCCCGAAAGCGGCTGTTTTGCCTGTTCCCGTCTGTGCCTGACCGATAAGGTCCACTCCGGTAAGGGCTACAGGTATGGCTCTTGCCTGGATCGGACTGGGAGTAGTGTAGTCGATTGCTTTCAAAGCTTTCAACAAGCTATCCTCCAGATTCAGGTCTTCAAATGAATTTATTTCCATGGATTTATTTTTGGTAGTTGTGCCGGAATCTATCTTTCCGATGAAATATATTAAAAGTTAGTGATTGCCTTACCGGACAACCGGATTTTGCGTCTTTAGTCAAAGTGCAACTCGACAATCAATAAACCCGAAAATTCATTTTATCACCCTCACACTATCCTTCATCTTCAAGGAATCTTTCACAAAGGTATCCTTTTTTTGGAAAGGACTGACAAAATCAGATTTTTTAAGCCAGGGACGTACCGGAATATTTTCAATATTGGAAGAAAATGTTTCGGCTTCCGGTCTCATTGGCCTGTCCGGTCTTAGCATTGTATCGGCTCCGATAAACAATGCCTGCTCGATCAGGGCGGAATCCACCATCGTAGAAGCCATTCCCAACGCATTGGCATAGCACTCTGCCATTTTTTTCTTGTAATAAGTCTGCTTCCTTGCCTCTATTTCCTTCATTGCCGCCTTTGAGAGCCTGGTAGTGGGAATCGGGTCTGAGGCAGCCTGCCACAGCATGATCGCCAACGTGGCAAGCAAGGTCGATACCCAATATTTAAGCGCCTTCTTCATACTCATTACTTTCGTCGGATTTTTTCCAGAGTGGCGGGAAATTGATTCCCTGCCGGAGGCGTACCATCGCCTTTGATAGACCGGATATCCTTCGATCTTACCCTCAGCAGACTGTCATAGGCCTTGCGGAATATGCTGTCTGTAATGTTATCGCACTCGATCTTGACGATGGAGTCAATTTTCTGGTATTCGCGAAACATTGTGGTGTCAACAGAATACTTTTCTCCCGGACGCAGGCGGTCTTCGTCATTGCTGCATGAGGAAAATAAAAGCGTCGTCAGCAGTAAAATGCTCCAAACTCTCATCAAACGCCCTCCCGGATTTCTTTTTTGGCAGTCAGGTCGATGACCTTACGCCTTAATTCAAAATTCTGACCAAGATACACCCGCCTCACCTGTTCATCCGCCGCAAGTTCTTCAGCAGTGCCAGCTTTGAGGATGCTCCCTTCAAACATTAGGTACGACCTGTCTGTGATGGACAACGTTTCCTGGACATTATGGTCTGTTATCAGGATGCCGATGTTTTTGGTCTTTAGCTTGGCTACAATGTATTGGATATCTTCCACGGCTATTGGGTCGATACCTGCAAATGGCTCGTCCAGCAGGATAAATTTCGGATCTGTCGCCAGTGCGCGGGCAATCTCACACCGGCGGCGTTCACCACCGCTCAGTGTATCGCCATTACTTTTCCTCACTCTGTTGAGGCCGAATTCATCCAGCAAAGATTCCAGCTTATTGCGCTGCTGTTCCACCGTATAAGGCATCATTTCCAGCACAGCCTTGATATTATCCTCGACACTGAGCTTTCTAAACACGGAGGCTTCCTGTGGCAGGTAGCCGATGCCTTTCTGTGCACGACGGTACATGGGCAGAAAAGTGATTTCTTCGTCCTCGAGAAATACCTTGCCGCCATTGGGCTTGATAAATCCGACAATCATATAGAATGACGTTGTCTTGCCTGCACCATTAGGCCCAAGCAATCCGACGATCTCCCCTTGTTCGACCTCAAGCGATACGCCTTTGACTACCTGGCGCTTGCCATACATCTTCATCAGGTCTTTAGCAACAAGTCTCATATCGATACAAACGAAATATTCGCCGTAAAATTACGATAATTCACGACTCGGAAGCAGGAAAAAAGGGAATTGCGAATAATGAATAATGAATTGGGATTAGGGAATAAGGGAAAGAAAGTTGAAGTTTGAAGGACAAGATGATTATAAATCGTCCACATCAAATCCCAGCTCTGCGGTGGCAACGCCTATCCGATGGGAGAATATCCAAAAGCCGATGTTGGTCCGGGGCAAAATCAAAAGGGCCGAGGATTTTTTATTTCTCCAATCCATTAAAACAGCGGACCCATTTGCATTTTCATACAAATGGGTCCGGTCAATCATTTATTTATTTTCAGTGATCAGAAAAACAACCAATCAAAGTCATTACTTTTAAAATCTGTTTTTGTGGATTCTTCCTTTGGTTGCCAATTCCGACAATCAATACAGCGTATCTTATAGCGTCCCGCGGATAGCCTGCTCCCGCTCAATAGCTTCAAAGAGCGCCTTGAAATTACCCTTGCCAAACGAAGTCGCCCCCTTGCGCTGGATGATCTCAAAAAAGACGGTCGGTCTGTCTAAAACAGGCTTTGTAAATATTTGAAGTAAATAACCCTCTTCGTCGCTATCCACCAGGATATTCAAGCGCTTCAATTCGTCGATTGGCTCATCGATCTCGCCCAATCTTTCAAAAAGATCTTCATAATACGTTCCCGGCACTACCAAGAATTCAACACCGTTTTTACGCAAACCATCCACCGTCTTTAGTATATCATTGGTCGCAATTGCGATGTGCTGAACTCCAGAAGTTTTATAAAAGTCCAGATACTCTTCGATCTGTGACTTCTTCTTTCCTTTTGCAGGCTCATTGATCGGAAATTTGATATAGCCATTGCCATTGGACACCACCTTACTCATCAGCGCTGTATAGTCAGTAGATATGTCGTTGTCATCAAAGGTTATCAGTAGCCTGAAGCCCATCACATCCTGATAGAACTTAACCCAATGGTTCATCTGGCCCAGCTCCACATTACCCACGCAGTGATCGACGTAGAGGAAGCCCAGTGAATCCACTTTTCTTTCCGACTTCCATGCCTTATATCCGGGCAGAAAAGCGCCATTGTACTCACTTCGCTGCACGAAGGTATGGATCGTCTCGCCATAGGTCTTGATGGCCGAAACGGTCACTTTTCCAAATTCATCTTCCAGAACAGTGGGCTCAAAAGCTGACTCAGCGCCGCGAGCCGTTGTTCCCTCCCATGAAGCTACAGCATCATCCACCCAAAGGGCCAGCACTTTTACGCCATCGCCATGCAATGCAACATGCTTGGATATTTCATGCTCCGGATCAAGTGCCGAAGTAAGCACAAAACGAATTTTTCCCTGTTGAAGGACATAGGAAACCACATCGCGGCTACCGGTCTCAGGCCCTTTATAAGCGACCTGCTCAAATCCGAATGCTGCCATGTAATAGATGGCCGCCTGCTTGGCATTGCCCACATAGAACTCAATATAGTCGGTTCCATTGATTGGCAAAATATCCTTGCCAGTTTCTTTACTTTCTTTAATCTGTGTATCCATGATAAAATTTTGTATTTTTAAAAATATTTAGTCGAATCCAAATCTTATTCCCAAAGTTATTCCAACCAGCTTTTGTAATAATCCGCATCTTCTATGTCGATGGCATCCCTGGTCAGGAATAAAGGTGAGAAGGTGTCAAACATAACAGCCAACTCGCCGGTCTCCTTAGCCCCAATGCTTTTTTCAATAGCTCCGGGATGTGGACCATGTGGCACTCCCCCTGGATGAAGCGTGATCTGGCCTTTTTCTACATGTTTACGACTCATAAATTCGCCATCCACATAGTACAACACCTCATCACTGTCGATATTGCTGTGGAAATAAGGGGCAGGAATGGATTGTGGATGATAGTCGTACAACCTCGGCACAAAACTGCATATTACCGCCGCCTTGGTAACAAATGTCAGGTGAATGGGCGGTGGCAGATGGATGCGGCCTGTAATAGGCTCAAAATTGTGGATCGAGAATATATAAGGATAATGGAACCCGTCCCATCCAACAACATCAAAAGGATGATCCAGATATTCGTAAGGATACATCTTACCCATTTTCTTTACAAATATCTTGAAAGAGCCATGCTCGTCGATCGGCTCATTGAAAGTCGGCTTCACGATATCCCGCTCACAGAAAGGCGAATGCTCCAGCAACTGACCATACTCATTGCGATAGTGCGCCGGCGTGGTAAAGGGGGAAGCTGATTCGATGATAAGCAATCGATTGTCGGTATCGTCAAAGTTAAACTGATACACCGTCCCTCTTGGCACCATGATGTAATCTCCGTATTTAAAATGCAGGCTCCCATACACTGTGCGGAATTCACCACTGCCTTTGTGTATAAAAATAACTTCATCATGATCGGCATTCTTGTAAAAATATCCATCGGTGCCCCTGGTAGGAGCCGCCAGTGACAGCTGCACGTCATGATTGAAGAGTACGACCTTTCTGGCTTTGATATAATCATCTTCCGGCTTGATGTTAAAGCCCTTCAGACTTCGATGTTTCAGCTCTTCCGTATCGGCTTTGACCGGAGCAATATCTATCGGTTTGCCGATTTGAGCCAATCTCGTAGGCTGATTGATATGATAAAGAATGGAATATTTATTGGAAAATCCTTCGGTAGAAAATACTTCTTCCCAATACAGCCCGCCATCGGGCTTTCTGAATTGGATGTGTCTTTTATGGGGAATTTGTCCCGCGCTATGATAGTGCATGATAATAGAAATTTTTATACCGGCAAAGTTAATAATAAATGCAAGTATTTAAGGATATTTAAATTATATATTTTTTGTTAATTAGTTATTACAATATTTTATTTGTTATCCACGAATTTATTTTGCATATTATTCTTATTTTTAAAATAAATTACAGAGAATATAAATTTGATTTTATTCAAATTAAATTAAGAATAATTAAATATTTATACTTATTATTTTAATTTAAGGCAAATAATTTATTTATCAGCCATCTAATAAAATAAATACGATTCCATACTTTTTGATTTTTTATAACAAATCCTATATCCCATTAATAAAAAACCACCGATAATCAACCGGTGGTTTATAATAGAATTTATCAATTTAAAATATCAGAGGTCAATTTTCAACGTGTGGTCAAAATCCCGGTAGCATTTAGAAAATTAATAAACCTATTATATCTTTAACAATCATGCATTTTTATCGCATATATCATTAGAATGTATCTCATACTCCGAAAGATATGCATTCTAAGAACAAATATATGCCTAAATCGTCGATTTCCAAAATATTTATCCTGATTTATATTCCAATCCACGCTGTGCATCATCTACAATCACCTTCCCGCAAGTGCATCAGCCTCAGATATGTATGCAAGCCACTTTAGCTAAAATAATCATCCAAGCTTGTACAGTTGACATTTGCGGGACTCTCCGGTGCAGATACTGTAGTAGGGAAAACAAAAAAAAGCAAATAAAAAAAGGCCAACACCGGGGAGATGTTGACCCTTAATATAAAAACACCTTACAATAAAAAATCCTTACTTTAAAGAAATCGTTTTTCAACAATCCTTAGGCAAAGAAATGAAATTTTTCATTTATAGCAAAATATTTATTTAATTTTTATAAAAAAATTTTAAATAATTTGCCTTCTTCTAATTACATAGCAAAGATAAAAAACCTCAAATTTCTGTCAAATAAAAAGCAAACTATTTTGACCATATTAACATTTTTTTAAATTTTTCATTCTTCACTTACCTAAAAGCCTTGCTTGTCAGGGACTTAAAAAAAAGTGCCATTATCGGGGAGATAACGGCACCTAAATATAAAAACACCTTACAATAAAAATCTTATTAGAAACGAATCATCGAATTCAATCTTATCAATCTATCCTCATTGACTAATTTCATTTAGTAAAACAAACAAACACCAAATTGGTTTTGGATATTTTAAAAAATTAATTAACTTCCTTGATTTATTGTCTCTAAGTACAACACGCTGTAAATTTATTATTAATGTCCAATATATCAAAATGATTTTTTATCCGAGCTTTTGGTCGCCATCACATCGGGTCCACGTCGATTGTTACCCTCACCCTCCGATATTTATCAGAGGTATTAAGTGCAAATATGGCATCATGTATGTCTTTCTTTAGGTTATGAATGGTTTCATTTCTGCGTTCTATCTTGATCAATATCTCAAACAGATAATTATTGTTGATCCGGGGTATCAACGCCTGTGCCGGGCCGATGATGCGACGCGCCCACTTCTTTCTCAATTTTTCGGCCATATATTCCATGGCTCCCATAGCGAGGGACGCATCCTTATGACCTCCTGTAATGCGGATCAGCCTACAAAATGGCGGATATACAAATTGTTTCCGTTCCACCAGTTCATGTGTATAAAATCCATGATAATCAGCGTCAGCCACATAATCTAGTAAGCCTTTCCTGATATTGCCATACTGAATATAGACAGAGCCGTCACCATCCTTTCTACCCGACCTGCCGCTGACCTGAACCATTAGCTGGAAGGCCCTTTCATGAGCCCTGAAATCCGGAAATCTCGCCAATTGATCTGCACTGACGACACACACCAAACCGACTCCATCAAAATCAAGCCCTTTGCTCACCATCTGTGTGCCGATTAGGATATCGATCCTGCCCAGTTCCATCTTCTGCAGCAACTCGGAAAGTGAAGTGCGCGACCTGACAGCGTCAAAATCGAGTCGTTCGATATTCGCCTCAGGGAACAACAGGCGCAGTTCCTCCTCGATTTGTTGCGTGCCTAGTCCCTTATGTTCCAAATCCACATTGCCGCAGTCCGGGCATGCCGGTAAGGCTTCCGCGCCCCACCCACAATAATGGCATAGAAATCTGTTCTGATATTTATGCCAGGTCATGGATACATCACAGTTTCGGCAGCACATCGTCCATTCGCACAAAGGACATACCAGCATGGTACTGTAACCGCGCCGATTGATGAATACGATGGATTGCCTGCCTTGTTTGAGGCCGGTCAGCATCTCCGAGATGACAAGCTTACTGAAGTGGCTACCCTTGCCATCGTTGTGTTCCAAATGATTGCGATTGACCAGATTGACTCGGGGCAATCTGCCATCACCATAGCGGTGGCTCATCGTCACAAGCCCAAACTTCCCACTTTGTGCATTGTGGTATGTTTCAAAAGACGGAGTGGCGCTACCCAGAACAACCTTTGCCCCATGTTGTGCAGCCAGAAACATCGCCGTCTCGCGCGCATGATACCTGGGAACCGGTTCGTTTTGTTTGAATGAGGGATCATGCTCTTCATCCATGATGATCAGACTCAGGTTGGTAAATGGCAGAAAAACGCCTGACCGGGCCGCTATGACCAGAGGCTTGCCCTTGCTGATATCATGCCAAAGGTCGATCTTGTGATTGCTGCCAACCGACGAATGATACACACTAACCTCCTTGGCAAAATGCCGGGCAAACCGACCGACCAATTGGGTGGTCAATGATATCTCCGGCACCAAAAACAACACCTGTCCGCCGCCTGCAAGTGCTTCCTCTATGAGCTTGAGGTAGATCAATGTCTTACCACTACCGGTAATGCCATGCAGCAGAACGGTATTCTTCTCTTCCAAATTGGCCTTAACATCATGCAATGCCTTCTCTTGCTCCGGTGAAAGAACGATATTGGCAAAGTCCACATCACTATCATCTCCATGCCGGGAAATTTCCCGATATTCGATGGATATCAACCCTTTATTCACAAGGCCTTTGAGTGCGGCAGCCGAAGATGGGAAGCGCTCTTCGATATCCTTAACCCGGATCACATCCCCGGCATAAAGCTTCTGCATCATGAACAGGATAATCTCCCCTTGTTTCCTGGCCTTTTTGACTTGCTCCAACACGGGGGCCAAGCTTTCATTGGTATTTTCAAACAACGGAACAATGATTCTTTCCTTCTTCGGCTTATAGATGGATTTCAGGACTTCCTTGATCTCTATGAGGCCTTTGTTGAGCAGGGATTTGATGATGGGGTAAACCCGCTTTTTACCCAAAAGAGCCTCTACGTCTTGGTGTTTGATTTCCGATTGGTACAGAATGGCAGCTGCCAGCGTGTGCTCATCACCATCAAGTTGTTCCAATTGATGATTCAGCTCATCATGTCCAATATAGATGGTTTCGGAATTGAGTTTGATGCCTGCCGGCAAGGCTGCATTCATCACCTCACCAAGTGTTGCGACATAATAATCTGAAATGATCCGCCAAAGCTTCAATTGCAATTCACTGATGATCGGCCTGTCATCAAGCAGGGCCAGAATCGGTTTAATATTCTGATAACCAGGCTCCTCATCATGCAACCTTGCAACAATGCCGGCGTATTTCTTCCTGGAGCCGAATTGCACTTCCACCCTGTGTCCGATCTGAATATCAGACAGGAATTCTTCCGGAACACTGTAAGTATAGGTATCCCGGATGGGCAAAGGCAATATGATATCGGCGAATTCCATTCGTAAAGATTACAAAAGTGGTCACAAAATACAATGATTCAGAGCGAAATTACAATTTACAATTTTTTTTAAAGTAAATATTTTGGCCCTGTGACATCCTATAACAATTCAATGACAGGGAAATGTTTATCAATTTATAATAAATTTCTGATTCGACTCGTATTAACACTTTAATTTGCTTTGAGTATTATCATATTATATTTAAATGTCATATGTTTGCATTTTATTTTAATAGCTTTACGCAAAGATTGAAAAGAAGAGTATGACTGAGCAGAGCCATAAAGATACATTGATCGATCAAGGAAAATTAATCAGGAAATCGGGTCAGAGACTGCGCCCGGCAATGCTTTGGGTTTACGTTTTTATAATATCAAGCGGGTTTGCTTTGGAGGCGTCGGCTCAATACAAGGTCGATGTCAGCAACTATATCCTTACATATAAAGACATCGCCATCCGGGAGATGCAGCGAACAGGTATCCCTGCAAGCATCAAGCTGGCTCAGGGGATTTTGGAGTCCGGTGCAGGCAAGAGTGAACTGGCAGTCAACGCCAACAATCATTTCGGGATAAAATGCGGGAAGGACTGGCTGGGAAGTACCTACAACCGTGAGGATGATGATTATGATACCACAGGAGTTCTCATCCAAAGTTGCTTCAGAGCGTATAGCGACCCAGCCGAGAGCTATATCGCGCATTCTGAATTCCTGCGCAACCCAGCCAAAGCATCGAGATACGGATTTCTTTTCAATATCGATCCAAGGGATTACAAGGAATGGGCAAATGGTCTGAAACGCGCTGGTTACGCCACGAATCCCAACTACGCCAATATGTTGATCAAGACCATCGAGGATTACAAATTGTACGAATACGATCAAGAGACTGTATTCGACATCGCATCCAACAGCAATGGCACAAATCCTCAGCCACCGACAAATATGCCCACCGAAACAAAGGGCCAGCGGAACGTCAACAGACTCTCCACCATCAACGATGTCCGCGTAGTGATGGTCAACGACGGCTCAACCATCGAAGAATTAAGTCAGCAATATGATGTGAGTGCTCATGCCCTGATGAAATACAATAAAGACATCAAATCCAGAAATACGTCGATCGCCGAAAAAACCATTGTCTTCCTTCAACCGAGACGCAACAGTTACCGTGGAAAAAACAAATGGCATTACGTCAAGAAGGATGAAAAGATTGAGTCAATCGCAAAATTATATGCCGTCAAGGAAAGCTACCTGATGCGCAAAAACAACCTGAAAAAAGGCGAAGAACCTGCCATCGGCGCAAGAATTGCATTGCGTGGTTGGTCCATCTTCAATAAGAAGCCTGTATTGAGGAGTGAGAAGGAAAATATCCTTCCGCCCAAACCGGTCAAACCAATCCAACAGGATCAGGATCATCTTTCCGGCACGGCACCTGCAACAAATGCCGTTGCCGCCACCGCAAAACCTGCAACAAAAAGTGACACAACAATGCAGTTACAAGCACCAGTCGATAGCGGACGCTGGACCTATCATCAGGTGGAAAAGGGCGATACCTTGTACAACCTGTCTAAAAAATACAATACTTCGGTTGACCAGATCAAGTCACTGAATAATCTTGGCGACGAAGGCATCAAGATAGGACAGACCATCAGGGTAAAATAAGAAAATATCCACTGACACAATCAGGTATCAGTTGACGGGAGAATGAAGAGAAGCTTTATTTTCAAATATTCGAACGGCAATCACTAATGCTATGCGGTCAATATTCCTCGTCATAAAATACAGGCAACAGATGATCAGACATCTTATAAATCTGGATATGCATTGGCATGAACTTTCCTTACCCCTCAAGCATTTATAACTTGAAGCCGGACAAAAACGCTTCGATCCTCATTAGAATCCATAATTAAATACAATATGTCAAATATCCAAAAAGCGACATTCGGTGGTGGATGTTTCTGGTGTGTAGAGGCGGTCATGCAACGGTTGCGCGGAGTAGAGAGCGTAGTCAGTGGCTATGCCGGCGGTAAATTCCCCGCTCCAACCTACCGGGAAGTGTGTTCGGGATTGACCGGGCATGCTGAGGTTGTGCAGGTGACCTTCGATGCCGACATTCTTTCGTACAGGGATCTGCTGAGCATCTTCATGACGACCCACGATCCTACCACGCTCAACAGGCAGGGGGCCGACAAGGGCACACAGTACCGTTCTGTCATCTATTATCATGACGATAATCAGAAAGCTGTGATAGATGAGGTGATGCGCGCATTAAAGGACGTATATGAGGATGCGATCGTGACGGAAGTCAGCCCACTCCCACCCTTTTTTGAGGCTGAAGACTATCATCAAAATTATTTCAATGAGAACCCGATCGCACCTTATTGCCGTATCGTAATAACGCCTAAGGTGGACAAACTGCGCAGACATTATGCAGCTTATTTAAAAAACGGAGAATAATCAATGTTCCAACTCAATATCGACAATTCATTCATCCGATCACTGCCGGCTGACCCAGACCCTTCCAATAGGGTACGTCAGGTGCGTAATGCCGCTTATTCATTTGTCAATCCCATACATTTTTCCAAACCGGAACTCATTCATGTCAGCCCGGACGCTGCTGCAATCATAGGACTGACAACGGAGGAAATCAAATCCCGAGACTTTCTCGAAATCTTCAGTGGGCAAAGGATTTATCCAAACACACAGCCTTATGCCATGGCTTATGCAGGCCATCAGTTTGGCAATTGGGCTGGACAATTGGGCGATGGTCGCGCCATCAACCTATTTGAAACAGTATATGAAGGACGGCGTATGGCGATTCAATTGAAAGGGGCTGGAAGTACACCGTATTCCAGGCATGCCGATGGCCTTGCTGTTCTCAGGAGTTCCATACGAGAGCATCTTTGCAGCGAAGCCATGTATCATCTGGGTATTCCGACGACACGCTCATTGAGCGTCATAAAAACAGGCGACCAAGTCATCCGTGATATGTTTTATGATGGCCATCCGGCGCCTGAGCCCGGTGCGGTAGTGTGCAGGTTGAGCCCAACATTCCTTCGATTCGGCAATTTTGAATTTTTTGCCGCAAATAAGGACGAAGAAAACCTCCGAAAGTTGCTGGAATATACCATACACGAATTTTATCCAGATATCGATCCTTCTTCCGACTCCGCAGGGCTTGACTTCTTCCGGGAGATATGCCACAAGACGATCGGTCTGATCTTCGAATGGCAAAGAGTCGGCTTTGTCCACGGCGTCATGAATACAGACAATATGTCGGCGATCGGTCTCACCATTGATTATGGCCCCTACGGCTGGGTGGATAACTATGACGAAGACTGGACACCAAATACAACCGATGCCAGTCAGCGCCGATATCGATTCGGCCGACAAGACAGTGTCGCCTTATGGAACCTTTACCAGTTGGCCAACGCACTCTATCCAGTCACAGGTAATGCTGATAGGCTGCGCGAAATACTGGACGAAACCGAGAAATTGATTCCCGCAGGTTATTATTCCATGATGATAAAAAAGCTCGGCATTGAGGATTTGGATGAGGAAAGTATCGACTTGGTGGACAGAGCGAGAAAGTTATTGCAGGATCACGAAACCGATATGACGATTTTCTTTCGCAATCTGTCCACTCTGGACACATCAACCTTCCAACCGGACAAAACCGGGCTGACAAACCTCATCGGCGAAGCATTTTACTCCTCTCCGGACGGCAATGGTACTGTATTGACCGACTGGGAAAGATGGTTTGTAGATTATATAGCCCGATTAAAACACGAGAATGTCCCGGATATACAGCGGCAAAACGCCATGAAGTCGGTCAATCCGAAATATGTATTGCGCAATTACATGGCGCAAATGGCCATTGACGCCGCCCACAAGGAGGATTATACTCTGGTGGAGGAATTGTTTGAAATGCTCAGAAAGCCATACGAAGACCATCCGGAATATGACAGATGGTTTGCCAGAAGGCCTGATTGGGCGCGCACCAAGGCCGGTTGCTCTATGCTGTCCTGTTCGTCCTAAAACCGGTCAAAAAAGTCGGCGCATAAGGTCGCCCCAAAGACCTGCAATTTCATCTTTGAGCAAATGAAGTAGAGAGTGGACTTTGCTCCACCGGGAAATGATTAGTCGGTGTTATGAGAAACAGGAGGTAAGGAAGTGCCAACCTGAACCAGGTAGATGATTAATAATCGGGCGCCCTCAAGTAACAAGCCTTTCTGAAGATACACCCAGTAAATCGATCCATTTCCGGACAAAAAATTTTTACCAAATCATGGAAACGCAGGCAGGGCAAGGGTCTTCGGTTATTATTTTCGTACATACTTCGATTTTTCCCTCGCGGGTGGAAGACATTTTCGAAGTAGGTAGATGTTTAATAGGCTGACATCCATTGGCGGCAAGCACTCCCAAAGGTTCAGTTGAAAAAATAATCTGGATTCAGTGTAATAAATTTTTACCAAATTATGGAAACGCAGTCAGGGCAAGGGTCTTCGGTTATTATTTTCGTACATACTTCGATTTTTCCCTCGCGGGTGGAAGACATTTTCGAAGTAGGTAGATGTTTAATAGGCTGACATCCATTGGCGGAAAGCACTCCCAAAGGTTCATCTTGAAAAATAACCTGGATTCAGTGTAAAAAATTTTTATCAACTCAAGGAAACGCAGGCAGGGCAAGGGTTTTCGGTTATTAATTTCGTACATACTTCGATTTTTGGCCATCCAACCTCATAGCTAAGCTTCAACTCTACAGTCAATGGTTTCCCTAATGGTTATCAACGTGCGACATCACCTAAATGAATTTGGCTTATGAATTTGTTGACCGGCCACGGAATACTCCGACGAAGTTTGCCATTTTCGTTCAATATGTTACCTTTGGGTAATTTGCCACGCAATGGAAGAAAAAAATTTACAGAGAATTGTCAAGATGCAGCTCAAGCCGGAATCGACTGAAACATTCCTGACTCATTTTGACACAATCAAGGGCAGGATAGCCGACTTTCCCGGCTGCCTCGGCCTCAGGCTGCTGCAGGACACCGAAAGGCCGAACATCGTTTTTACCTATAGCCTTTGGGAAAGTCCCGATGCTCTGGAGCATTACAGGCATTCGGAATTGTTCCAAACCACATGGATGTTTGTCAAGACGCTGTTTGAAGCACGGGCCGAGGCGTGGTCAACCTATATCATCCGTGAAGCATAAAATAAATGTATGAGACGTGATATTATACACATCGACGGAACCCCTTTATACCTTGACGCCGAGCTTGCACACCTTAAAAATTTCCTGACTTCTTCCTCCTACAGCTCCTATATTGTGATCGCTGACGAAAATGTACACCGGCAGTGTTTCCCCAGGATAAAGGACATACTTCCATCCACGCATGCAGTCATAACCTTTCCATCCGGTGAAAGAAATAAAAATCTACACACTTGCGAGGCTATATGGCGGGAACTACTGATACAAAAAATCGACCGTAAGGCATTGGCCATCCTGTTGGGCGGAGGAGTAACCGGCGACATGGGAGGGTTTATAGCATCGGCATACAAGCGAGGGATAGATTTTATCCACGTGCCCACGACATTGATGTCCATGACCGACAGTTCGATAGGCGGCAAGCTGGGCATTGATTTTGACAATATCAAAAATGCGATCGGCTTGTTCCGCAAGCCTAAGGCCATCTTCATCCATACACCATTTCTCGGCACACTACCGGACAATGAGATGTGGAGCGGGTTTTCTGAGATCGTCAAGCATGCATTGATAGCCGACAATGTCCTGTTCAGGATGCTGCCTGATAGTCTCGGCCATGATCGGCCGATAATCAATCATGAGATATTGTATCAAAGTATCCTTGTCAAAAAAACATTGGTGGAGCGCGACCCTTTGGAGAGTAGTGTTCGTAAGGCGCTTAATTTCGGTCATACCATCGGCCACGCTATTGAGTCGGCAGCGATGGCTTCAGGCAAGGCAATGACACATGGAGAGGCAGTAGCATTGGGAATGATAGTCGAAACATACATTTCCTACCGCTCAGGTTTGATACTGAAGGACCATCATGATTTGATCCAATCCTTGCTTGAAAAGATTTGCAATCCTGCCAAAATCCACGAAATAAGCCGCTTAAGCCTGTCAGAATATATCCTCAACGATAAAAAGAATGAATCCGGCCGGGTTTTGTTTTCTTTACTGACCGGCATCGGCAGTTTTTCCATCAACAAGGATGTACCGCCTTCAATCATACAGGAAGGGCTAGACTATCTGTATGGACTGGAGTAAATGCCGGGTGGATACTTTTCAATTTTAAATTCTAAGTATCCGTATATTTATCTGTAAAAACGAGCCATAACAGCTCCTACAAATAAATTGACGGTCAGGCTGATAAGTTAAGGCAGCTATTCAACATCTCCCATTCCGGTTTCATCTTTTGAAAATATCGTAATTTGCACCCCGTAATCAAAATTTTAACTACTATGAGGTTGTTTTTACCTATTTTCATTCTATTATTTTCCGCCCAGGTATTTGGACAGTTTACCACTCCAGGGACAGGCGTACGATGGACACTGGATTCCATAGCGACTTATTCCCCTGAGACTATGACTGTCGCAGGTAGCGATTATCAGTTATTACAAGGCCTGACCATTGCAGAAAATGACTCCTTGGTGTTGGATCAATCCCTCACCCTCGCCATCGGTGAAGGCATCGAAGTGGCGGTCAGAGGATTTTTCTCTTCAAACGCCGATGCGATAACCATTACCTCCATCGATTCCGAGAAACCATACAAGGGATTTTGGTTTTACGACACCTCAGAAGGATACTTCAACAATACCCTGATCGAGTACGGTGGCGGAATCCGGGTCATCACACCCTTGTTTACCATGGAAAATTGCGAGGTGTCCAACAATAACAATGACAAAGGCTCTGCCACAGGAGGCGCTGTTGTATTTTCCAATGGAAGCCCGGTGATCAAAAATTCTGTATTTCGGAATAACGTGCATCCGGCCCTGAGTTCAGGTGCCAATACCTCCGTAGCGCTCCAACTTTCCGACAGCTACTTCGAAGGAAACAACCAAAAGAACAACAACCGCCCACAAATCAATATGGGACCAAGCGGAACAGCTGATTCCACCAGAATCATCGGCAACGTCGTCATAGGCGACCGCAGCCTGACCGTCGTGGGAGGCATATCCGTTTCCAGCCTTGTCGGGGTTGAAAACCGTTTTATCATTAAGAACAACCTCATCAGCGACAACCGTTACGGCATAACGACTACGGGTAACTCGACCGGATATATCATTGGTAACATCATCGAAAACAACGATACCGAGACCAATCCACTTGTCGGAGGCAGCGGCATCTCCCTGTATAGCACAAATATGGTCATCATCACCGGCAACCAAATCTCCAACAACCTGTGGGGCGTGACATTGATCGATAAGACAGTCGCCAACCTTGGAAGCGATGATCCGGATGATTTCAACCCCGGAGGAAATATATTCAGCAACAACGGCAACGGTGGTCAGATATATGCGCTGTACAACAACACCGCCAATCCGGTCAAGGCATTGCGCAATTGCTGGATAGAAGGTCAGGAATCCACTGCAGAAGAAGTCGAGAGTGTTATTTTCCATAAAGTCGATGACGAGAGCCTGGGCGAGGTATTTTACGACCCATTCGATTGCGGTATCACAAATGCCAACCATGACATGGCTCTCATTAAACTCAATATTTATCCGAATCCTTCTGCAGGACTTGTGCATGTGCAGGCGGTTGAAGCCGGCAAAATCCGCATTTACGACATGCGTGGCAACAATTTGGTATCCAAGAAAACCGATGGACAGGCAGCAGTCGAATTCAGACTTGCTCCGGGTATGTATCTTGTTCGATTCGATGGCATAAAAGGGAATAGCACAAGTAAATTGATGGTCGAATAGAGCGAGTGTGAAAAAAGGTGATTTCTGATGTCGCGCAGGTGCATTGTAATCGATTGGACAAAGAAAGGAAGATTTGTTGCGCGGTCGCATGTTTGACAAGTGACAAATTGCAACTATTCACTTGAATTCATAAAAGCAATTAATATTGGCTATTTAAAGTTCCCCATACCGATTGCTCTTGTAGAGTTGAGTTACTGCTTTTTATTCTCCGCACGCAGCTCGGCATTTTCATCCTGTAGCTTAGCGTCTTCGGCGATAGGCACTGAAACCAGCTCTTAATTTAGGCACTCAGGAACGCAGTGAATATTCCGGGCAAACTGAGCCACCGATTCCGGTCGAAAGTGAGCCACTCTTGTGGACGATTTGGTGGCAGCGAGAGCTCTTCCTTTTTATAGACTTCCATTTGTGCAATCCTTGACCTATATATACATTTTATTTATATGTTTTTAAAATATTTGAGATAAATAGTTGCAAAAAAAAAGATTACATCACATTGAATATCATATATTTAGCAAGATTTAAATCCCCGACTGCGTTAATTAAGACCATTGACTAATTAAATGGGATACCTGCCGGTTAGCATAGAAATAATCTGATTTTGTTTGAATTATATGAAAATGCAAAGGAAATAATTAGCTTTGCAATACTTTCAGAATTCTATTTAATTAAACATACATTAATCATTAAATTATTTCATATCATGAAAAATCTAAAAAATCAAATCTGGTACGTTTTGACAGCGTTTTTGATGACGGCATTCATTTACTCTTGTGGTCAGAATGCATCAACCGACAATACTCAGACAGAAGCACCTGCTACAGAAACAAGCACAAATGTAGAATCTGCAACACCTGCAACGGATACCATGCAGGCAGACTCAAGCAAATCTGAACAAAACCCACCTGCTGTAAGGAGATAAATGTAATATTTGTTACGGAAGAGTTTTCTTTTGTATTAAAGCCTGAGTCAATTCATTCATCATCGTTTTCTTCTGTATTGTTCTCCGGCACTTCTGTAACCTTTTTGGCTTTTTGTTTGAGGGTTTGCGCCTTTTGGTAATTGATCGCAAGCTTTTTAGTAAACCAATGCTCTATTCTATGATGTGAAGGCACGAGCATTGCTGCTAAAGCTACAAAAATAAGAATTTCAAGAAGCGGCGTATGGTGTGTTAATTCTGTCACAAATGGATGAATCAGCAAAGTTATATATTCGAATAATAACAATAAGGATAACGCACCAAAGAACTGAATGGCTCGGCGGTGAATTTTGCGTCTGCTGATAAATATACTGAACAGAAAGAAAAACGGAATGGCCACACCGATCAAAAGCAGCTGTAATCTCTGCCGGTATTCTGCATTTTCTCTATTTCTGGCTGCCGTCAATTCTTGTTCGCGCAACTGTTCTTCTAGCTTGAGGCTTTCAATACGTTTTATCTTCTCATTACTCTGTATTGAATCTTTTATGCCCACCATCATTGATTGGTAATAAAATGCGCTGTCATAAACTTTAGAGTCCTTATACAACTCGCTCAAAAAACTGCTTGCTGTAAGCGCATTTTCAAGAATACTGTTCTTATAAGAGACATTATAAGCTTGTTTTGAATAATATAAGGCTGAGTCTTTAAGATTTCTGCTGTTATAGGCATTAGCGAGCCCAATAAAGCCTTCTGATAAAGTCTGGTTATCTTTTACTGCCTTTAGAAATGGTTGACTACGGAGATAAAAATTGATGGCGTTCGTGTAGTCCGTTTTTTTGTTATAAATATTGCCCAAATTATTCATTGCATTGCCGATCATCAGGCTGTCGTGTTTGATAGATGCTAATTGGAAGCATTTTTTTGTATAACCTAGCGCATCATCAAGCCTATCTGCTTTTTCAAGTATATTGCCCGTGTTGAGATAGGCATATAGTTTCAGATAATCCAGATTGTGAGTATTTATGATCGAATCGGCCAAGAGTATATACTGGATGGCGCTCGTTCGGTCATTATTGCGGTTATATACATTGGCAATATTCATATAGATCGTGGCCAGATTGTCCACCACTTTCCTTTTCTCTTCAATGTTCAGCCTCTTCAAATAATACTCAAGTGCCTTCGAATTATCTCCAATTCTGAAAAATGCCCCTGCCAAGCCATCCATAGCCAAGGACTGGCCATAAATATTCTTCTTTTCAGTTGAATACTCGTACAATTGTTGAGCAATAAGTAATGCTGAATCTGGTTTATAATTCTGATATTCATAACTTAATAAACTCCAAGCATTGAACTTTATTGAATCAGAAGTCGCAGTGTTGATAATTTTTATTAAACTATCCCTGAACTTGTTCTGACTAAAACAGCATTGCCATACAACGCAAAGTAATATTATCAGACTTAGTCTTTTGTGCCGCATGTTTATTGTATTTTCGTTGTCAAATGCCCTTTGTTATGCAATATAAAGTACAATATCTGACGATTCTTTCGATTTTTCTTTGTTTGGCCAATATTTCTGCTCAAAAAAAATACGCGCTCATTATTGGCATCAACAAATATTATGACAAACCCGGTGTCATGCACCGCTCGATGCTGCGCGGTTGTGTCAATGATGCTATGGCTATCAAAGGCTTGTTGCAAAGCCGTTTTGACTTCCAAAACGAAAACATTACTTTACTCACTAACGAGGCTGCTTCCAGTAATAATGTCGATCAAGCTTTTAATGATATCCTAAAAAAAGTCAAACAGGGTGACGCCTTTGTATTCTATTTTTCCGGTCATGGTGTTTGGATCAACAATGCAAGTCAGAATAAAATAGAGCGAAAGTTAAAGAAAGGCATGAACCAAGCCATCGTTTTGAGTGATTTATACGCTAAAAACCTTGGCTGTTTATATAAGGATGCAAACCTCAAGAGAAACTTCAATAAATTTGTTGATAAAGATGTCGTGGTAACAAGTATTTTTGATTGTTGTTTCAGTGGGTTCCTCACCATGGTAGAAGGGATTTCTGAGCATAATCCATATCAATCCATCGTGCCTGCATACAGCCAACGATCACTAGAATTCGAAGATGTTTTAGACAGCTATATCTTGAGCAATGATACACTTTCGTCACTTTCGATTGAAGCTAGTGATTCTGTTTTGTTAAATATGATTGAAACAACTACTAAAGGATTCAATCTCAGAGATAATCTTAACATCTCTGACACCGCGTTAATTACCCGACCTGCTGAAAGACCGAAATCTATGTTTCTATCCCTCTCAGGTACCAATGATGTTGAAAAAGGTGAAGAGATGAAGGATGCTAATGGTAACTACCATGGTGTTTTTACCAAAGCTTTACTTCAGGTAATGAACGAATCACCCGTCAATATTCCCCTCAGCACATTGTTTGAAAAAATACAAAAATTAGTTTCAAAGAATGGTTTTATCCAAAAACCTCAACACTTTCAGGATCCTGCAAGGTTAAAAATGAACCTTATCGGGAAGACTTCAACGAGCTTTAGAGACAATCCTGTGGCAAGCTATACCACAAAGCGCAATGAACTTTTTGAATTGAATCTTGGTCAGAATGCAGGGATTTATGCCGGAAACGTATTCTCATTGACCGACAAAATGCCTATAGTCCGGTTGGAAGTGGTAAAGTCTGAGGTGGAATACTCGCTGGCGAAATTAATTGCGGGGAAGGAATCCCAGTTCAAAAAGGGACAACGTTTTGTCCGCACCAGTAATTTTATCAAGTCTGACCCCATTATTAAACTGTACGTAAATCTATCTCCGATCTCGCAATCAGACTTCAACAAATTGATCGCTGATAAATTACTGCCATTATCTAAAACAACGGCGTATCGGGATTATAGCAATTGGAATGCAACGGATCGGCTTACCTATTTATTTCTTGAGCAGAGGCAGATGAATGCTATAGTCAACAATATTGATAAGAATGCAGTCATGGCATTTCTGCCTTTACCTAATTATTTATTGTCTGCGTTTAGGGCTCAGCTGACCAAAAATCAGAATTATAAATTAGTGACAAAATCTGATGATGCTGATCTTATATTGTACTTAAATTATGCTAACGGTAATGGCGGAAGGTATGTGTTTACCTGGTATTCTCATGACTTGAAATTAGACAATGGTCGAGCACCGAGTTTTTACAAAAATAATGTAAGCATTCCCGCATTACCCAAAAATCAAAGTGAGATTTCAAAGCTTACGCAAGACTTATCAGAGATGACCAGAAAATTGGTGCAGGCACGTACAGGCATTTGGTTGAATGATCATTTGAGAAAGTAGTGTAGCTGTACACTTGGGCAGGATGATTGGCAAAACATGCAAAGAGGTTGTGTAAGGAGAGCGGACAACATTTAGTACGCCGCATAATGCAATCTCTTGAACATTTCTTAAATTTAAAAAAACATAATCAATTTTTTATTGCAACTTTCCGATTGTTCCAAATATAAAACGGTGAAATTTGCCACCAAAATGACGACAGGAATCAAACAAGTACCATAGGTATGACATTTTAACGAATATTCTCATAAAAAATCGGAAAATCACATCGGCAAGACGCCAAACCCCAAAAATCCTGTTTACTTCTTATCTCTTGGCGTAAAATCCAATCGGAGCGAGAAAACGTGGGAAAGCCTGGTGTCCGAAACATTGCCGATATTGGTCAGGGCATAATCGATCAGGATGCTGCCCAATCGAACGCCCACGCCGGCATTGGGTTGGAATGTCCATGATTTCTTGTCGGTGGTAATGTCGGTCACCTGCTGAATATTGTTGACACCGCCTCTGAGAAAAAACAATTGCTTATACCGATATTCCACACCAAGATGGGGATTGATGGAAATCGGATCAGCACTAATCAACACATTGCGACGGCCATCAGTAGTGGCATCCAAATTGAGCTCAAACAAAAGACCGCCATTCTTGCCGACGTGTGTATTGACCCCACCAGCAAGAATAATCGTTGGACGGGTAATTTCGGTGCCCTTGACCACAACATCATTGCCCGTAGCGGCAAGAACTGCCTTCTCATCTTCTGTAAATGTGCCTTTCCAGCTATTGAATGTAGTGGTGATGTCCTTCCCCATGACACCAAAATACCATTTCTCGCCGACATGCTGGATCCCAAGGTCCACTCCGAATCCTATAGCATTGGCAAAAGTCCCGATACTTCTGGTCACTACCTTGACACTCCCGCCTACGCGCCAGACCGGATTTTTCAGTGCAGCGGCATAGGAACCGAAAATACCGTAATCTACGGCACTGAAAGATTTGATTCGATCGTAATTGATTTCTCCATTTTCATCGATAAGAGCAAGTGTATTGGGTATTCCGTCAATGCCGAAACGAATGACTCCGATAGAAAGCGCCCTGTTATTGCCAAGCGTTTTGGCCATTCCAATATAGTCGTAATTGCCCACTCCTGAAAACCAGGATGTATGCATGGCTGCGACCTGAAAACCGGCATCAATCCTGCTCAGTCCGGCAGGATTCCAGAAGTTGGATGTAACGTCATCCACCGAACCACTGATGGCACCACCCATCGCCAAAGAACGTGCACCCACACCTATCGACAGGAATTCATTGCTGTACTTGCTCTGTGCTTGCGATGTCACAGCAGCTACCAATAGTGAAAATATCAAAAAATGAATGTGCCTCATAAACAATTACGATATTGCAAATGTATTGGTTTAAACGCTTTTTTCGAAATAAAAGTATAAGGATGCCTTTTGTTTCCGGAAAAAGGGTCAACTTAGCATTGCAATTCTATTTAAATCATGCGAATAATCTATATATTGACGGCACTTTCGACTTTTCTTACTTTGATATCCTGTGCCTCCATTGATCATTCAAGCAAAAATCATGCCAAAGATATGCATTCCATGGTCGTTTGTAGTCACCCCGCCGCCGCTAAAGCCGGTACAGAGATCCTGAAAGCAGGCGGAAATGCCTACGACGCGGCGATCGCCACCCAATTTGCTCTTACTGTCGTGTACCCAAGAGCCGGGAATATAGGCGGTGGCGGATTGATGACAGGCAGAGACGCCAACGGAAAGGTGTTGGCATTGGACTTCAGGGAAAAAGCGCCTCTTTCTGCCACGACGGATATGTATCTCGATGCTTCGGGAAATGTAATCCCCGACAAAAGCCTGCTGGGCATCTTCGCTGTAGGCGTACCGGGCGTCGTGGACGGCATGTGGACCCTTCACAAGGAAAAAGGCAGCCTGCCTTGGCATCAGCTGATCCAACTGGCCATCGACTTGGCTGAAAATGGCGTCATCCTGACTAAAAATGAAGCTGCCCACATGAATGAGTATTCCTCAATGATAGATTCCGTATCCGGATTCAAGACGGCTTTCGGTGCAAAAAAGTGGGCTTCCGGTGACCTCTTCATCCAAAAAGAATTGGCCGCTACACTCCGGGATATCAGGGATTATGGGCGCGATGGCTTCTACAGAGGTCGTGTCGCCCGCGATATTATCAATACATCAAACAACCTTCACGGACTGATCGCTCAAAAAGATCTGGACAGCTATCGCTCCGTATGGCGGCAACCCATCGTCTCAACCTATAAAGGCTATGAATTGTGCCTGATGCCACCTCCCTCCAGTGGCGGAGTGCTGATAGCCCAGATGCTTGAAGCTATGGAATTGCTCCACCTCAGTGAAAAAGGCCATAACACGGCGTCATATATCCACGGACTGGCTGAAATCAATCGGCGCGCCTATGCCGACAGGTCCGAATATTTTGGCGATCCCGATTTTGTGGACAATCATATCAGGACACTGCTTTCTGACAAATATATCCGGGAAAAATACGGTAATATAGATATGAATAAGGCCACACCAAGCAAGGAAATCAAGGCCGGTCAGGTGGACAGGATAGAGAGCTTCGAGACAACCCATTTCTCCATCGTGGACGCCAAAGGCAATGCCGTCGCCATAACCACTACTCTCAATGGCAACTACGGATCAAAGCTCGTGGTTAAGGACGCCGGATTCCTGCTCAACAACGAGATGGACGACTTCAGTGCCAAGCCCGGCACTCCCAATCAATTTGGCTTAGTGGGAGGTTACGCCAACAGCATCCAACCCGGCAAGCGCATGCTCAGCAGTATGTCACCCACGATAGTCAGCAAGGACGGACGATTGTATGCCGTCGTCGGCACGCCCGGTGGATCGACCATCATCACTGCCAACCTGCAGACCATCGTCAACCTGATCGACTTCAACATGACCATGGAAGAGGCTGTCCTAGCTCCTAAAATGCATAGTCAGTGGCTCCCGGATGAAATCTATCTCGAAAAGGGAAAATTTCCTCAAAAGGTCATCAGCCAATTGGAAGCCATAGGCCATGTAGTCAAAGATGTACCGGCTCTCGGCAAACTGGACTGCATCAAAGCCCTGCCTGACGGAAGCCTTCAAGGCGGCACCGACCCATCCAAGGGCGATGGCACAATCGAAGGTTTCTGACAAATAATTGTATCATTGCAGGATCATTTCGGACAACCTTCTATCCGATTTGCTGTTTTTTAGATTACAAAACTTGATCTCGCCCGGCAAAAGTCAATGTGAATAATATCTCAGTCCTGACTCAGATTTTTAACCAAAATAATGACCAATGACATCAGAAGCAGAAATACTCAGAAATATCATCCGGCGGCGGAGAAGCGCCATGCCTCCCGTGTATAACGACAAAAAAATCGACCGCCGGACACTTGAAACCATCATCGACAGCGCCAATTACGCTCCTACGCACAAATTAACCCAACCGTGGCACTTCGTCGTTTTTATAGGAGATTCGCTAAAAGAGCTGGGTGGAGAAATGGCTAAGCTGTACAAACACCATACTCCGGCTGAGAAATTCTCTGAACGTAAAATGACCGACATGGAGCAAAAGCCCGCCAAATCAGCAGCTGTCATCGCCATCATCATGGAGAGTCACCCCAACCTCTTGCCTGAATGGGAAGAAATCGCATCGACGGCAGCCGCAGTGGAAAACATGTGGCTGATGGCAACTGCCTTAGGCATCGGATCCTACTGGTCCACTCCGGGCCTAATCCATCATTTATCCCCATTTTTAGGCCTTCCGGACAATCAAAGATGCATCGGCCTTTTCTATATGGGCTATACCGATGTAGATTTGCCCGCTTCAAAAAGGGAAGACATCTCTACCAAGGTACAATGGCGTGAATAGGCATACACTCTCAAAAACGTAAAATAATGAACCGGCTTAAACAATATTTTCTACTGAGGGATGATGTAACCTTCCTCAATTTTGGATCATTCGGCGCATGTCCACGACCAGTACTGGACGAATATCAACGTTTTCAGCTGGAAATGGAAGAAGAGCCAGTCGCCTTCATTATGGACAAAAGCCCGCACTATCTGAAAGAATCCAGAGATGCCCTTGGCCGTTACCTCAATTGTGATGGCGATGACGTGGTATGCGTCACTAATCCGTCGTATGCGGTAAATATCGTGGCGCGAAGCCTCAATCTGAAGCCGGGTGATGAAGTTTTGGCGACCAATATCGAGTATGGCGCATGCGACCGTACCTGGCGTTATTATTGCAAAAAGAGAGGTGCCACATACAAGCAACAACCAATCCGCTTTCCGATTGAAGATAAGGAAGACTTTATCCGACAATTTATGGCCGGTGTCAATGACAAGACAAAGTTGATCTTTATCAGTCACGTCACCAGCTCGACAGCTCTGCGTCTGCCGGTGGAAGAGATCTGTACACTTGCCCGGGAGCGCGGCATCATGACCTTTGTCGATGGCGCCCACGGACCCGGCCAGGTCGAAGTGGACCTCAGGCGGATGGGGGCGGATATCTACACCGGAGCGTCGCATAAGTGGATGATGACGCCCAAGGGTTCATCTTTTCTGTATATCCGAAGGGAGCTGCAAGACTTATTCGACCCGATAATCATCAGCTGGGGTTATGAAGCAGTGGCGCCCTCACACTCCCGCTTTCTGGATTACCACGAAGTACAGGGTACACGCGACTTGTCGGCGTTCTGCACGATACCAGCTGCCATACGCTTTATGGAAGAACACAATTGGTGGTTAGTCGCTTCCGAATGCCGTAAAACAGTACAAAAGAATGCTGCAACGCTTACAGACATCACGGGTCATCAACCAATCGCGCCTGTCAATGATGATTTTACAGCGCAAATGTATTCGGCAAGGATAGATACGACAGATGGCCAGGCACTGCACGACAAGTTGTATCGAGAATTTAATATTCAGATACCTGTCATGGTTCAGGGTGACCAGTTCTATATCCGGTATTCATTCAATGGATTCAACGAGCAAGCGGATCTCGACAAGTTGTTCGATGTATTGAAGAAAATATTGTGACAAATTTTCTTATGATTTTTGCCGGTATTAAAATGCCCAATACCTTGAGCATCATTTTCTTTATGGAATAGGCTTACCATTAGCAAGCCCTGAAATGCATATTTTTCCTTGGATTGGTGTAAGAAACGGAGGGCTGAAGTGAATTTCTACATTTAGTAATTTTAGGTGAATAGTAACTTTATTTCTACTTCTTCCAGATATGTTTCACCAAATATTGTTCGATTTTCTCGGGTTTGTCCCAGGGGGCAAATCTCTTGACCGGCTTACCTTCGGCATCAATCAGAAACTTGGTAAAGTTCCACTTGATTTTTTTACCCGGGAAACCCGGTAGCCGATCCTTCAAATATACGAATATCGGATTGGCTTTTTCGCCATTGACCTCGGTCTTCTCCATCATCGGGAAGGTCACACCATAATTTGCAAAACACACCTTCCCTATTTCGTCTTTCCCGCCGGGTTCTTGCCCTCCGAACTGATTACACGGGAAGCCGACGATGACCAATCCACGGTCGGCATATTTTCGGAACAAGGCTTCAAGGCCTTCAAACTGTGGCGTAAATCCACACTCACTTGCCGTGTTGACAATCAAAATAGTCTTACCTTTCAGATCGGCAAAATGGAATGGAGCGCCTTCAAGGCTAGTGGCATTGAAATCGTATATACTTTGCTGCACGTTTGTATTGCTTTTGGTTGAAGAAAAAAGGAAAAACATCCCTGACAAAGCAAGGACCAAGGATATGAAAAACGGTTTGGTCATGTATTTTTTCATTATCGATGTAAATAAAATCGCCTCCTACAAGATGAAGGCTAGTTTCCGGCAATCATACTAGAGAAATCGCAAGAATGAAACAATTCCACATTCTTAAAGTTGCGGAATTGCTCCATTCATTCGATTCTTTAAGTCTTAAGGTCTCTATCAGAAAATATTGTAGGTGATGCCCATAGATATACTTGCAGAAAACTTTCTGAAGGGATAAATATCGAAGACCGCCGGAATCGGATTATTGTTGCGGGTCATGATAAGATCGTCAGGTCTGACATAGGACACCGGTGAGATACCGAGCGAACTTTGGCCGTAATAATAACTCGATCCTCGACTTTTTTCATAGTTATAAGCTACACCGGCATTGAAGTACAGCTGCGTATGGTAGTTGAGGAAGTAGGTGCCGTTGACAGATAAGGACGGTACCAACCTGAACAACTTCTCTTCCACTGTTTCCTTGTACTTTTCCAACTCCTGTTTTTGAAATCGATAAGTACTCCAAAGCTGCCCCCTGAAATCAACGACCGTGCGGGAATTAGGATTGTACATCCTGCTGAATTCCACAGAAGCTGTAGGACGCCAAAGCGATGTGTTTATGGTGTTCAGATTTTGAAGATTTTTTGACCCATAATATCCGAATCCCGCATGAAAATTGATTCTATCCTGGATAAAACGACCCACCGGAAGATGAATGGCATAATCGAAAGAGAGGTCGCTACCATAATAAGAGTTGGATAAGTTAAATTTGTCAGCTTTACTAAACCTTATCTGAGGTTCGAGACCTACACTCCAGCGCCGGCCTGAAGATCTGAAACCGGTATTGGCATAAAGCAGATTATCCGTAACAATGGTCGTAAGCCGGATTTCATTCCCCGGTTCTACAGAGGCATTCGTACTCAGCCAATCACTTACCGCTGTGATGAATTCCACACGATATACCCGACTATCCAAAATTCTGGTAAAGTCATACCTGTCAATCATGGCAGCCAAAGCAAATATTTTTTCAGGTGATGGCTCCCCAGTCAGGATTCCGGAATTTTTAAGATCGTCAAGCAGGAATTGAGAAAGCGCAACCTTATTGGTGACATCTATTCTCCCTTGTCCAACCCGAACCGAAGGATTTAAAAAACCGGCATACGATCCAATCTTTTCAGGTTTATAATAATATTGACCAAGATCTCCATTATAACCTATCTCCCAAAACAATTTATCACTAATATACTTCCGGTATAAATCTTTCAATGAAATCCCGGAAGAAATGGACGTTTTGTCTGCGTCGGTATAAAAATTTGCCCTTACTTGGCCATAGGAAATGCGTTGTGAAGCATCCTTATTGACATATTTCAAGCCTCGAAAATCAATATCTGTGTTGAAAAAATGATCATTTTGTAAAGAAGCCGTGTTTTTGTTCCCGTTCAAATCAGCATTGAGCCAAAGCGCCTTATACTCCACCTCGGGAAATTTATAATCCCGATAATCAAGCTGTTGTGCCTTTAAGTTGTTGAAGTAAAAAGAAATGAGTAGTAAAAAGGATAAATACTTTTTCATGATATTCAGGTTTTGTGGTTTGATTAATCAATAATTTTTAGAAGTACTCTCTAAATCATTCGATACAAAGGTATCATGCCACTGAGTTAACTAAAACCTAAATATCTATTCGTAGCGTTAATATATTATTAAAAAATAATGAATAATATTGATGGATATTCCACTGATGAATTGCCTTCTTCGGTCAATCTACATCAGCACATACCGCTTAATGAATCGGAATATCAAACAAAATATGCAGAGTATATCTTGTCAATAGCATCTGCCAATCTACGATCCAGGTCGGTGATCACATTTCCGGCATCATGTGTGCACAGACGGATGCTCACCGAATTATATACATTGGTCCACTCCGGATGATGACCGAGACTTTCCGCTTCAAAAGCCACCAACTGCATAAAGGCCATTGCCGCCTTGAAATCGGGAAATCTGAACTCCTTTCTCAGCTGATTATCTTCGGTTCTCCAGTCCATAGCTTGATTTATTTTAATGAATGTATGCTGGGCACAGATTCAAAGTTACATCTTTTTCTTTCGTTCCCAATAATTCTGTTCATTCAGCTCGTCGATGATGGCCTGATAATTCTGATATCGAATCTCATTGATTTCGCCACTCTCGACAGCCTCCCGGACAGCACAGCCCGGCTCGGCTATGTGGGTACAGGACCCGCCAAATCGGCAGTATTCCGACATTCTAAAGAATTCCCTGAAATTGTGAGCGACATCCATCGGCGTGAGATTGTTGAAGGACAGGGTTTTGATGCCGGGTGTATCGATGATGGCGCCCCCATCTTCAAGTGGGTACATCTCTGCGAAAGTGGTTGTATGCACACCCTTGCCGCTGTAATCCGATATTTCGCCTGTCCTGAGGTCAAATCCTGAAAACATGGCATTGACAAGACTGCTTTTGCCGACTCCCGACTGACCGCCGATGAGGGTTGTCCGGCCTATGAGGCGCGACTTCAGAGCTTCCAGGCCATCGTGGTTCAATGCAGAAACAGCAAAAGTTTCATAACCGATGTTTTCATACAGGTTTCGGAAATATTTGAGCAAAGCTGTATCCTCTTCATCGTATAGGTCGGACTTGTTGAAGACGATTATCGCAGGTATATCATGTGGTTCGGTCATCAACAGATACCTGTCGATAAAGCCTGGTTTAAGATCAGGCTGTACGATGGTAACGATCAGCACGGCCTGGTCAATATTGGAAGCTATCAGATGGAGATTGTGCTTCATCCGCGGCGATTGACGGACGACATAGTTTCTTCGCGGCCCGATCTTGATTATGACGCCCTTTCCTTCCACATCATCCCATTTATACTCCACCTCATCACCGACAGCCACGGGATTGGTCAGTTCGAAATCCTTCAGCCTGAACTTGCCGACAATGCGGCATTCAAGATATTCACCATGTTCGGACCGAACAGTGTACCAGGAGCCGGTAGATTTGGTGACTACACCTTTCACAGAGAGGAAATTGTCCGGGATGTATGGATGGCCGCAGCGATGTCTTCGATCAGGCCAGGATCCTTTTCGATGGCATTACCCACCACTATCAGGTCAGCTCCTGCCCGGGCCGCTTCACTTGCAGCTTCGGGCGTGCGGATGCCACCTCCGACAATTAGGGGCGAGCTGATTACATTATTGACGGCCGAAATCATTTCAGCAGGCACCGGATGCAGTGCGCCACTTCCGGCATCCATAAAGATCAGGCGCAAGCCCAGCATCTCACCGGCCATCGCCGTGCAACTCGCGATATCCGGCTTATTGCCCGGTATCGGCTGGGTATTGGAGATATAGCTGACGGTTGTTTTTACACCACCATCGATCAGGATGTAGCCTGTCGGGAGGATCTCCAGCGGACTGAATTTAAGATAAGGCGCAGCCAATACATGATTGCCGATCAATAATTCGGGATTACGACCGGAAATCAAGGAAAGGAAAAGAATTCCGTCAGCCTTGTAGCTCAATTGATAGGAATTGCCCGGAAAGAGAACGGTCGGTATATTAGTCGCCTGTCGGATGGTCATGAGCAACTGATCCAGGACATCATTGACAATCAGGCTGCCTCCGATGAAGAAATAGTCCACACCTGCATCCACCGAAGCCTTTAGCACCTGATCCAGATTGGACATGCGTAGCTTATCCGGATCGATGAGTACAGCAAACCGTTTTTGACCTCGCTCCCTGTCTTCCGACAAGTGCCTATATATGTTTCCTACGTATCCGGACATTTCATCACAAAGGTATAAAATTAGCGGTAACAATTCACTTTAAATGCCCTATGACAAGATATTGCCCCGCTTGCCTTCATTAAAATAAAAAGGAAACTATTCACTTGTTAAGAAGTATGATGGAAACTATACGTCTGATAGGAATGAGAGCTCGTTCTCTTTTTCAACGTTTGACTCGCTTGTCGAAGGCGGCCTTTTTAGCACGGAACTTCAACCGAAGACAGAATTTCAAATTTACGAAAATTTTGTAACTATTCACCTCAAATTGACTATAATCTATGGCTTAACAATACCTGAGGCTCCGAAAATTTATTTAACCACGAAATTGCTATTCAAACCACGAAAGGCTTGTCGAACTGTATATTTTCCCGGACAGCCGGGATAGGCGTGGTGGAAGGAGAATCCTGGAATCTTTCGTTAGACCAAGAAATAACTTGTGGAATATTGTCACTTTTCTACCGAAGAATAGCAATTGAGATTGTTTTCTACCACAAAATGGCACTAAAAAGCACGAAATTCTTTCGTGTTCTTTCGTATATTTCCCCGGACTGCCGGGACAGGCGTGGTAGAAAAAAAGATGCGTACGCTTCTAATCAGGTGAATACGTATAATTTAACATAGTGCAAAGACAAAAAGCAAATCATTAAAACTTGTAGATTATGTAAGTTTTAATGATTTTAGGTAATGTTGTAATTCTATGTCAGTATAATGTTGGAGCCGCCGTCCAACCATTGGCTATAACGCGTCGCGTATTGGCGATGGGTTGGATTTTCAGTACTAATGTTGATACGAAGTCGTTCAGCCCGCATATTATACGAGGTTGAACACGGCAGCTCTTAATAATTCATATTGAGAATAAGTATGATTTACAAATAACCACCCTTCTTTTTGGTAAATTTTGTCGTAATACTTCTTCATGATATTAAGGGTTGATAATTCTTCAGAAGTCATTGCCATAATCTAAATTTGAAAAGGTTATAAAGATTATGTTGGGACAAGACGTTTCTGTTTGCTTGCCACAAACTATTATATAAACGAAGTGGCACAAACGGATTTCGTGCCTTTTGTGACATTTCGTAGTAGCAAAACTATCTTACTAGTCAATCAACAGTAGCCAGGTGGCAATATATCAAAGGCAATTTGACGAGAATAGTTATAAAAAAAACACTTGAGTATCAAATGACTCAAGCGCCATTATCCTCACACCAATTTAATGAAAATAAAAAAGGCAACCCTTTCGGATTGCCTTTTATTCTCTTCAGTGTCTTCTGATTATTTACCGGAAGCAACTGTATCAGCAAGGCTCTTACCTGGCTTAAATCTTGCAACTTTCTTAGCAGCAATTTTGATTTCCTTACCAGTTTGAGGATTTCTACCAGTTCTTGCGCTTCTCTTAGATACAGAGAAAGTACCGAAACCGATCAAAGTAACTTTGTCACCTTTTTTCAGGGAAGTAGTGATAGCTTTGATAGTAGCATCAAGAGCGTTACCAGCCTGAGTTTTAGTGATCTTTGCAGAGTCTGCAATCTTGTTGATCAAATCACCTTTGTTCATGATTGAATTGTTTTTAGTTATTATTAAATTTTTTAATGATGCAAAGATAGGTCTATATTTGATTTCATTCATATTTTTAAACTTTTATTTTCGTCTGTAAGGTGCATAATTACTAAATTTAGGCAAACATTAACACTTCAAAGCCTCATTTCAAGCATAAATGAGCTAAAATCGACCCCCAAAGTCCAACAATAACAAGCTGAATACAGCATTAACATTTTCCATATATGAAATGTAATTGAAAATTTATTTCCTATTTCAAAAAATTAATTTTACCTTTGCGCTCCATTGGATTAAAAAAGATACTTTTAAATTAATATTTTGTATGGCACATCACAAGTCATCATTGAAGAGAATCAGACAGGATGCTAAAAAACGTATCCAAAACAGGTACTACAAAAAGTCAACACGTACCTTGATCAAAAAACTTAGGGAACTGACAGACAAGTCAGAGGCAACTACTATGTTGCCTAAGGTGATCAGCATGGTTGACAGGTTGGCTAAGCACAACAACATCCACAAAAGAAAGGCGGCTAACTTAAAGAGCAGTCTTACTAAGCACGTCGCAGCTATCTGATTAGGACAGGATAAAGATACAGCCGGGCAGCTATCAGTTGTCCGGCTTTTTTGTTTTCCCAATATTTGGATTCTGTCTTCGACTTATCACACCCTTTGCGGCTATTTCCTTTTATTCAATAGTCGAAGAACACATTCTTGTGCGGCATTGTGATAACAAGATGTGAATCACCCTTTAGTCCAAAATTATCCCTTAAACCTGAATTTGATATAAGTGATCTTCTTGCCCTGAGCCAGATGTTGTTGCTCATAGAAGGTCAGTAAATGTGTCTCCGGAGTCGGTGTCTCATCCTTATAGAAGTCATCCGTATGCTCGACGATCTCATAATCTTGCCGCCCAGCCAACACCTTGAGTGAGAACTTGTACAGGGTAGGATCATCCGTCTTCAGATGAAGGATCGCTCCGGGCGCGAGAATTCCAGTATATCTGTCCAAAAAGGCATTGGAAGTCAGACGCCGATTGGACTTCGAATCCCTGAGGAAAGGATCGGGGAAGGTAATCCAAATCTCCGAAACCTCATTCTTTTCGAAGAAAAACTGAATCAATTCTATCCGCGTACGCAGGAATGCAACATTCTTCAATCCTTGTTCATGCGCCATTGTAGCGCCCTTCCAAATCCTTGCTCCCTTGATATCGATACCGATGTAGTTTTTCCCGGGGTCAGCCACTGCAAGGTGAGTTGTGTATTCGCCTTTCCCACAAGCAAGTTCGAGCACTATGGGCAAGTCTTTTTCAAAAAGAAGCCGATTCCAATTTCCTTTGATATCGATTCTACGTCCACTTCCATCTGTTACATGCGGGTCATGAAAATCAAAATTTTCCAGTACATTGGGCAGCACCGCTATCTCCGCAAATCGTTGAAGCTTGTTTTTGTTTGACATGGTTTGGATTTAGAAGGTGCAAAGGTAAGCAAAGGCTATGGATAGCTACCTATATTTCCAATATTTTGACCTCTATCCGCCTGTTATACTGATGTTCTTCCTCGGTACAATTGACGCCATCCTTGCACCGATTGCGCAGTTGGCTTTCTCCGCGCCCTTCTGTTTCTATTCTGTCCCCGGAAATCCCCTTTTCGATTAAATATTTCTTTGCTTCCATCGCTCTGTTGATTGATAAAGTCAGGTTGGTATTGGCATCCCCACGAGAGTCCGTGTGAGCGATCAGGTTGACCCTCATTTTAGGATATTGTTTCATCAAGATGGCCAATTCATTGAGCTCTCGTTCGGTTGTTGGCCGGATGGTCGATTCATTGAAGTTGTAGTATATATTCTCGAGAATCAACTTGCTTCCTTTCCTGATCGGCTCCTTGACAATAGAAAGCATCAGCATAGAAAAATTGACATTGATCTTTAGGTTGTCCTTAAGTGGCGGTACAGGTACTCTCACGGTATTGTATTCATCCTTGCGACCTATCAGGACTCCGGCACAATTGGGTGGAAGACAGAACAAAAACCTGCCGATGCTGTCTGAAACGATCTTCATTTCAGGCTCTCCACAGTCATTGACCCAGACAAGCTCTGCTTCAGCCAGTAACTTATTGGTCTCCTGTTCCATAGTAAATCCACTCAATGTGAAACACGGCAATGGTTTCATCCTCACTGTCTTGTTCTCACCACCCCATAATGGCGAGCTATATGGCTGGTAATTGGCTGCTTCGACCTCCAGTATGTACTGATATCCTTTGGTCACGCTCACCTGCAGGTTACCATTCCTGTCGGTCACGCCTTCTGCAATTGTATCACCGGAAGGTGCTTTAAGGATACATCTCGCATCCTGCAATCGTTGCAACCGCATGCTGTCCATCACGACCAAGGCTTGCTCCACCATGACCGGTTCCGAGCCCGGTGCAATCTTCAAAAGGTAAATATCATCCATGCCCAAACCGCCCGGCCTGGCCGATGAAAAATAAGCCTTGCTGTTGTCTTGTGTCAATACCAGACTCATATCATCACTCTCACTGTTGATAGGGGCTGGTAAGTGCATGACATCACCCGCAACATTTTTGTTCAGCCTTGCGATGTAGATGTCGAATCCTCCCATGCCGCCCGGTTTGTTCGAACTGAAGGATAATATATTCCGAGAAAGAAAGGTAGCGAATAATTCATTGGATGCCGTATTGATTTCCGGCCCCAAATTGACAGGATCGGACCAGCTACCATTTTCAAAATCGATCCGATAGAGGTCGTAATTACCATAGCCGCCTGATATATTGGATGAAAAATACAAATGCATTCCATCGGAGCTTATTGCCGGGTGACAGTAATTGACATCATTTTGGGCGGTAAACATCGCCACCGGCTCACTCCAGCGACCATCCTTCCTTTCCGAATAGAAGATGTTCAGATTCAGCCTGGCCTTATTATCAGCATCCAATACCCGAACATTTCTTGTAAAATATAACCTGTTGCCTGATGGATCAAAGCATACCGGACCTTCATTGTACTCAGAATGAAAATCCGCCAATGGGCCATCACTCTTCAACATTCCATCATCCTCTACTGAGGCCTTGAATATCCAAAATAGTTTCTTAGAATCCGTTGCAGATTTATGGGACACTTTACGTCCGTTTGCCACAAACACTAAGCTGTCTTTCCAGATGGCCGGTGAAAATTCAATGGCATTTGTATTGACTCCTTTTTGATTGACAAGGAAATAATTTTCCAGTTGGTTATTCATGATATCCGTCAGAATATCCGTTGATTGGGCAAGAGCGCCCACATACATCAAAAGTCCCAACAAGGGGAGGCTAACCATACGGAGAATATATCCTATTTTCAACCTAACAACATTCATTTATCAGAAAAATCTCGGATTTTGAACTTCAATATTTTCCGTAACGGGCAAGCTATACCTCAGGAAACATTCGATGCTGCCATTGGTATATTTACCCAATCGACCCAATTGGATATCATAGGCAAGACCTAGAAAGACAGGTTCGATGATCTTCATGCCAAAAAGAACATCAATCGACTCACCGCTTGACGAAAATACGCCTCCGCTTCGATAAGACAAGCCTGCATTGTACTTCATCCCAAAATCAATCATCATATTGGCATCAAGGCTCAAAGGAGTGTTCTTGACATACTTCAGATTGACCTGAGGAGTGAGGGAAATATTCTCGGCTATCTCCCATGAATACCCTGTCATCAGATAGAAATGGGTGACTTCTCTGGAGATCAGTAAATCATTTTTAAAATCAATCCTCGACCTCAATATCCTGGGTACGGATAATCCGATGTAAAAATTCTTATCGGAATAATAAACGCCCAATCCCACATTCGGTACGATGGCCCGGGTATTCTCCACGATCAAAGCATTGTCCGATGCGAGATTCACGTCCGCACGCAACGACGGGCTATTGTAGTCCACGCCATAATACCGCAGGCTACCTTCCATTCCTCCACTGATAAAACCATTGCCCAATGGTAACCGATAAGCGTACATACCGCTCAATGTCCACATTTCAGAAATTCCGATGGTACTTCTGATCAGATTGGCACCAAGTCCGACCCTTTGTTTCAGGAATGGAAAATTGGCAGATAAGGCCTGTGTGGTGGGAGCTCCTTCAAAACCCATCCACTGGTTTCTGTACAGGGCACTGAATGTAGTGGACGGCAAGGCCCCCGCAAACGCAGGATTGATCGCCAGCTTATTGTACATAAACTGGCTGTATTGCCTCTCCTGCTGCCCAAAGACTGTGGCTGAAAATATCAGGAAAAATGCACAGGTCAATATGCTCATATTTCCGCCCGAATAAGATCTTTTCACAAAGCAATCAAATCGATAAGCCATGTCATTCATAAAAAGCGTTTTCGTGGTACTTAAGGCATGTGTGGCACCTGTTGGAAACAATCTTTTTCCTCTGTAATATTTTGATCCCATCATGACTCTTTTACCTTTTGATGATTAAAAAACCTTTTTGAACAGGACTTTGATTGCCCTTGTCAAAAATATAGAAATAAGTTCCCGGAGGAAGGTCCGAACCCTTGTACTTTCCGTCCCAGTTGTTCAGGTAAGGTGAGGCTTCGAATACCTGGCCTCCCCATTCGTTGAAAATGACGATGCTTGATGTATTGTTTGTCAGACCGTCAAGGCATGGAATTCTCAGATAATCATTGATTCCGTCATTATTGGGAGTAATGATATTCGGGACGCGACAATCGCCGGCCTCATCAACATCAATGACCACTTTAGCTGTAACACACAATTCAGGGCATCCCTCGGCACACAAACGATAAGTAAGCTTATCATAATCATTGCCGGCTGCAGGACTATACTCAATCACGTTCCCATTTTTCACTTCCACAGCACCGAACAATGGCCCCTCGGTCACCTGAATACTTACCGGCACATTAAAGATATCATTGGCCAATACATCCAAGTCTATTGCCAATCCTTTGGAGGTGCGATATACATCGTCCACCGCTTTCAACACATCCGGTACCCAGACTATCATAGTATCTCTGGAGAAATCTTTGCAGTTATTATAGCTGAGACTCCAGACAAATATGTTCTCTCCAAAGGACAATCCTGAAACTTCTGTGTCTGGTGAAGTCGGGTTGGCTATAACTGCACCCCGTGTCAGGGAAGTCCAAAGACCATTGGAAAAATTCGGTGTATTCGCTGTCAAAATGGCTTTATTGCCGTCACATGCCACCTTGACCTTCCCGGTTACAGCAAAATCTTCAGGTGGGAAGCTGACATTGATCTGAACAGGAATTCCCTGTGCAGAGGTACAGGTATTCAATGTTGACGTTGCGTACAATATATTGATACCATCGTTAAACTGGCTGAAGTTGGTTACATTGGCGCACAGTGCATTGGTCGGGCCTGCGATAGCCTTGGGCTTACCTGTATTAAAGAAGGTGTAGCTGGCTCCCGGTGTCGCAGTGGATTCATCAATACATAGCGTCAGCGACTGACCAAAACCACTTATACAGATATCTGCGCCGGGATCCACAAGCTTCGGTGCAGGCGGAGGCGTGATAATCGTGACAATGAAAGGATCCGATGTCTTGGAGGTACAACCATCATTGACCAAAGTCAACAGGTAATTGCCGGCATTACTTTGCTGGGAAGGGAAGATTACCCATTTTTCGTTGCTTGAGGAGATTCCCCCCGGTCCGGACCAGATATACTGATAAGTCGGCGCATTACTGATCTGCAGTACAATGGAATCGCCGAGGCAAATAGTTGGATCCCCTATAATTACAGGCTTATCAGGAGTCTTGACAACCTCCACCGTGAAGCCATCGGAAGATCTCGACTTGCATGCTCCCACCTCAAAAACAACACTGAACACGCCACCGTTGGATGGCTGAATGTTGACGATGGACAATTGATTGGATGTTGTGGTTATCTCGCCATTAGGGGTTGACCAATAATATTTTCCGGATAATGGAAGATTGGTCGCAGTTAAGGTCAGGGTATCGCCCGAACACATCTTGCTTCGCCCCTGAATGATAGGCTTCTCAGGGGCCAGTGTTCCGGCTATGGTTATTCTTGTGGTGTCGGAAACACATCCATCAGTGGAAGTAGCTACAACAGCATATACGCCATTGGCCAACTGGGAGGCAATGATGGAAGGATGTGCCTGAGTACTCTCAAAGCCACCCGGACCTCGCCATATAAAACTGAGCTCATCTTCCGGTATATTGGTAACAAAGTTGAAGTTGATCACCTCATCCGGATACTGACATTCATGAGCATTCGTACTGAGGGATAATATCTGTGGTCTTTGACGCAAATCCAGAATGATGTTGCCGCTGAATACACAGCCTGCAGCCGTTGTTACCGTGACCGCGTAAGTTCCGGGCGCTGCTTTTACTTTGGGATTGGCTGCTGTCGATGCAAATCCATTCGGACCTGTCCACTTGAACGTCGCTCCCGGGAATGGATTGGTCGTCAGGCGGACACTATCACCCTCACATACCGGACTTTCGTATTGAATCACAATATTTGTCTGAGGCGTAACCTCTATATTGGCAGGGTTTGATTCCAAAGAGGTGCAACCGCCTGATTTCAGAGTCAGAGTCCAAAGGCCGCTGAGAGTTTGATTGGCTGAGTCGATTGTAAATGGATTTGTAGTACTGACATACAACGATCCATCCGGACGCTTCCAGATAAAAGTATCTATTCCGACTGAAACATTGGAAGTCAAGATCAACTGTCCATCGGTACATACAGGTGAATTTGATGATAGAACCGGTTTTTCCGGCCTTGGTGACACGGAAACTGTGACTGTGGCAGGTGCAGATTTACAATTTTGAAGGCTCACAACCAATGAATACACTCCTGCATTATTCAGCGAAGCCGGGCTTATCACCGGAGGATACTGCTCATTGGATTTGAATCCGTTCGGGCCATTCCACTGATAATTATAAGATACTCCAAGCGGGCTTCCCAGCCTGATGCTTCCGCCCTCACAGATACTGATGATTGGTTCATCGACCAAAGCCACCGGATTACTCATGACAGTGACAGATGCGGATGCCGATGGATTGCTAACACAGTCATTCTCCGAAACTACGACATAAAAGAAATATTCACCGGGTGCCCGTTTTACAATAAATTGCGGAACGATGGTCGAGTCAACCAACACACCATTTGGTGCAAACCCTTCATACCATTTATATTTAATATTGCCGGTATATGTCTGTGTATTCAGAATGATATTTCCACCATCACATACTGTCGTATCCTTGACCGTGATAATAGGTGTATTGATCTCATCATTGATGAATACCTGGACTACGCCTTCTCCGCCACATCCGTTGAACCCGGTCACCTGAAGCTTGTAAGTCCCTGAATGACTCGAATTGGCGCTCGGAATAACAGGGTTGCGCACATTGGAAGAGAAATTATTCGGTCCCGTCCAATTGTAAATATACTGATCGAATAGGTTGAGATCCGGCATATTGGCAAACAGCCTAAGCGTATCCTTATCGCACAATCCCAGGCTGTATCCCGGCTCAAGCAGTGCCTTATCAATCAATACCTGCGTCTTACAGGAGTCAATCAACCCTGCCGGATCCTTTACATATAAGGTCACTTCAGGCTGTGTACCTATGTCTCCGCAATTAAACAGCTGATGGCTGACATACATGGAATCAATTCTGCAATTGTCATAACTACCGCCATCAATCAATTCCGGAGTCAGTTTGCCGGGATAGATTCCGCTTGGGTGGATGTGCAGGGTCGCATATTTACAGACGGCCGTAGGAGCGATGGTATCCCTCACATCGATTTTGATCGTGCAGGTATCCGCATTGCCTGAAATATCTGAAATGGTATATGAGAAATAGGTAATTCCTGCATTGAATTTATGCTTAGGCGCGTGATAAGGAGGTTGAAGCTCAGCAAGCGAGATCTGTGTTGCTCCCGTAGCGAAATAAGATGGTGGCGAGAAGGTGGTGTATTTCATTTGCATAAACATAAAGCTTGTGCTGTCCGTCTGACCATCCTGTGTAATCTGTACCGACCCGCAAGGATTGATGCCACTTAACTGATTTCCCGGAGGTATATTGAAGTTGACATTGGAAACGGCATTAAAAGTAATCTTTCCATCCAAAGCCCATGCATTGAACTTGGCTGCCGGTATATTGAAATAAGCAGTAGATACCTTGGTGCAACTTCCGGTCAAAACATTGCCGAGACCGGGTTCCGTCGTGCCGAGAGACTCTCCATCTTCACCGTATATCGTAAAATATTCACCACCGCTATCCACATCACCCTTGATAAACACATTGAGCAGGACAGGACTTGTGACATTTCCACTCACATTGGTAAATGTATAGGTCTTGTCCTGGGCGATATAATTCTGCAGATTTGGATTGGCGGCGAATGTAAGCCATGCACTTGCCGTATCCAAAGGTATGGTTAAATTAAAGTCATTGGCAAGTCCGCAATTATCGGTCATTGATAGAGGCAGTGGGATGGTAAGCAAGGTATCACAACCTACACCGGTAAGTTTTACGCTAATATCATTACCACACTTGATGACCGGCGGAATGATATCTCTAACAAATATTTGCTGGGTGCATGCGACAGCATTATCGCCACAATCCTTTACTGTGAATGCTATGGTGTGATGACCTTCATTCAAATGCAGTTCGGGCAAATTATTCAGATCGACTTCCTTTGCATCCAGCGTATCCAGGGCATAACTGTACCGCAAGGAAGGGTTGTTGTTCCACTTGACCATCATCGAAGCACTGATTGTACTGCCGCCACAGATATCGTTGATGGCATAACCACCATCCAAAGGTGAGGGATCGTTTGGTTTAGCATAAAAACGGATCACTCCATCCTGAATCCAGTCTTCAAACTGGCTCTCCGTGAATGTCAGCTGAGTGGTGGAAGAAGAACACTGTGTGGCTGAATGATTGGTCTGACCCAACAATACATTGTTCTCATCATAAATATTGAAATACTCTTCATTGGCTTCTATATCGGCATTGCTGATGTCGATGGTCAGGATTCCATTCCCAAAGGAAGAGAAGGAAGATCCGGAATTCAGACCGTCAAAAACAATCTCGACATCATTCACCGGAGTAAGGCTATTGCCGGGATGATCGGATCTTATCATCGCTACGACATGCATCAGGCTGTCCGTAGTTGTATTCGTACATGCATCAAAAACGGCAGGAAGCTCCAGCTTATAGTTGGTGCTGCATTCGCCGGCAGTCAGGATGATTTCTTTATCAGGTGCACAGGAAACCAACCGAGGGCTAATGGTGTCGGCAATGATGAAGTTGGCCTTGGACACTACAGTGTTGAAGCATTGATCATAGAACACCACATCAACCGGGAGCTGTGCGGTATTTCCACCATCGCATTTTTCGGCAAACTCAGGTTTGGGCTTTTTACCGGGAAATGTTGCCGGATCGGTAACATCATAACTGCCTTCCACTGCAACGAATGCACTGACCTGACCACACAGATCTTCCGCAGCAGCGCCGGCGAGATTATCCAGCCAGCTTTGGAAGTCGGCATCAAGACCGCCCAGATTATTGCAATATAATACCAGATCCTCTGCTTGTCGGGTAATCACCGGTGGAATTTCATCAAGAAGATTGACAAGTATAGTGTCCCCCGCAGAATTACCACACGGGTCAGTGGCTTTCAAAAACCATTTTTGAAAATTATCGGATGAGCAAATGGTTGGATTTCCAACATCAACACGGTAAGTTTCTATCTGAAGAGCATCCGAGCAGATATCGCTGGCCAATGTACGTAATACCAATGCCACTTGAAAGCTATCCGTACAGTTCAGTATCAAAGGCTCTGAGTTATCGATCTCGGGTGGCGTATTATCAACAAAGGTTATGGTACGGCTATAGGTCTTGGTATTGAAACACGCATCACTGACTGTATAATTTTGGACAATCTGATAATTATAGTATTCACAATCTTCATTATTCGGCGATTGGGTAGATGATCCACTCTGTTCGATCTGGACAAAAGAACATTGATCCGAGAAGTTAATCAGATAATCATTGATATCATCCCAGCATTGCAACTCAAGATCCACAAATGGTGCATCAGGCTCCGGTGCCAGAGTATCGATAACGGATACTAATTGGGATACCGTTGTCAAATTCCCGCAAAAATCCCTCGCTGTCCATATTCTCGTGATTTTATAGGTATAGTGCCCGCAGGACAACAGGTTGGGATCCTGTGTGCTTATTTCCTGATATTCCACTTCCCCGAATATGCCGCAATTATCGGTAAATACAGGCTGATCCGGTGGAATTGATTGTGCACATGAGATGGAAATGTCGGCAGGCACCTGGCTCGCAATGGGAGCTATTGTATCGCTAACAGAAAAATAAGCGCTGTCAACAGAAGTGTAGCCACATTCATCCTTTGCATAAAAATAAACGATAAGTGCCTGACTGCAATCATTGTCGGAAATATTTGGGTATGGACCTGTACCGAACAAGCCGCTTCCCTCCTCTCCGGCAGCTGTACGCCACTCGAAATGATCCCAGGTCGGAACATTACAATCCTCGATCAAAGCATCTCCCTGTCGGTCGATCCATTCGTTTAGAGCAGTCTGACTGTCTGAGGAACCGGCACATTCCAAGGCCAAATTCTGAGGCTGCACCTGAAAATAGGGACCGGATTCATCCTTCACCCTGTACACTGCCTCAAATCCATCTTCACTGAGGTTTCCACTTCCATCTGAAAGCCTGAAATACACCGTGACAGACTGATTGCAAGTATTGGGTGACAAGTGAAGTATATGCAAGGCATCATCAAAGGCCGGTTGGCCTACCCAGAAAATGGTGTCACAATCATCCTCACCCGCTGCGGCTGCACCACTTAGATACCATTGGGTAAAATCATCGTCGATATTGCCCAAGGTGCAAGGGGCAGTCGTAGTATCGACACCGGGTGCCCATATCAATGGCTTGGTGGTGTCCAGAACCGCAAAAGCAGCCGATGCGGACACGTGATGATCACAATAGTCGGAAAATCTGAACTCTATCGGGATATACGCCCTGACACCTTCATAAGTCTGGGAACCTATAGTCACAGTCTGGGACGGACTGTGCATTTGCTCGTTCAGAATACCTGTCAATTCAGCAATTGTTCTGTCTTCCCCCTCGTAGATGTACGACTTGACGATCGATTCCTCATCCAGGCAATTATCCGATGCCACTGCACCGCCATATTGGCTTAGCCACTGCACCAACAAAGATTCCGGTCCGGATGCGCAATACACTATCTCATCGGATGCATCTGTTTCCAACACCGGTGAGACTTCGTCCACAATAAGGAAGGTTGCTTCAGTGCTATCCTTATTGCCACAATGATCACTCACCACAAAAATCACCGTAGTCGGAATATTGCAAGCAGAGGAAAGTACCGGATGCTCCGGGATGGTCGTCCAGCCGGCAATGCCGCAATTGTCTGTAGCTGTCGCACCACCGTGATTTTGCACCCAATTCTGAAAAGCTACGGCTGCATTGGAAGTGGAACAATCAAATACGAAATTGGCAGCTCCCGTGGTTATAACAGGATTCTCATTATCGGGAAGCAGCGTGATGTTTTGAATATAAGTCGCGCTATTGCCGGCTTGATCCTTGGCAGTGAAAATACGCTGATACACACCCCCACAAGCATCGTCAGGTATATTGACTTCCTGGCTGATCTGAATCTGGAAGGTCGGAGTGCAATTATCTGTAGCTGTTATACTGGCTGAAGGTAACGTCGTGTTGCAAGATACGGATATGTCGGGTGGCAAGGACGCAGGTACAAATACTGGTGCAGCTTTGTCGGCAAAGTAGATCGTAAAACTGAAATCTTCAGTATGATCCTGATTATCCTTGGCTTCATAAGTGATGGTTACTGTAGTCCCACCTTGTACATTCTGACCTTGAAAATAACCGTCGCTGATAGACTTCAACTTCTTGGAGATAACGACCTGATCCGGTGGATTGACCGGTGTGCAAGCGATCTTACTGTCACCGCCCCAGTACAACGTACCCTGGCAAGTGTTGCCCACCTCGATCGTGTCCGGCCCGGTATAGCTCCAGTTAAACCAAGGCTGGGCGCTTAGGCTCGATGTAAACAGCAGGAAATATGATGTAAACCGTAAAATTTTGAAAAACGACATAGCGTAATTTTGCTTATTGAAAAACCTGACTTTTCTTCGGATCGGCATGATTCAATTACATTTTGGAAAAGATTGAAATTTCATTTTCATTCCGGAGAATTTACCAATCCAACATCATTTAAATAAATTTTATATATGAAGGGATGAAATCACCGCAAAAATAGTCATTTGAATAAATATATCAACATTTTATGCGATATTTAACTATATCAAAATAAATATTGTAATAACATTTGGACAAAATGGACTCCAATTTTATTTTTATATTACGAATAAATCATATTTCAACAATATTTATATATTAAATGAAAATATTCAATAATATTATTTTCCCAATCGATGACTGCCATTCATCAACCTTACAATCCTGCGAAAATAACCTCCAGCTAATCTGTGACTGATAATTCACCCAAAAATTCGACCGAAGTATGCATAATCATTTCATCACCCGGCTTAATTCCTTCAATTGCTATAATGTGTAAAAGTTGATGAATTTTTATAAATTAATCATACTATATTCATATTGTGATATTTACATACATAATTAAATGTCATTTATCATATTTCCCTCCAGATAAGTTTGTCAAGAATCTGTCAATCGCGATATCGGTGAGTCCATTAATTGCATAGTCATTAAATTTGTACGTTGGAATTTGAATAAAAAAAGATTTTATCTTGAACACATATTGTTATAAAACCGGAACGATATTGAATCAACTGCTCTGTCTCATCCTGATTTTTTTCTCATATACAGAGGTGAATGCCCAATTTAAAATTTCGGGAAGCGCCAGTCAGGCCTCAGCCCAATGTTACGACCTTACACCCGATTCCAAGAATCAGGAAGGCAATATCATTTCCAGACAAAAAATCAATTTGAAGGAAAACTTTACCATCTCTGTGACGATGAATTTCGGCAGGCAAAACCTCATCACTTCCGGCGCCGATGGCATTGCTTTCATCCTTGCTACTGACACGATCATCCCATATTCGGGATCGGGCGGAGGTATCGGATATGTGGGAACAAGCCCTTCACTCGTCGTAGAATTCGATACCTATCAGAATACGAATTACAATGATCCGGAGGATGATCACATCGCACTGATCAGAAACGGCAACCCGGACCATAACTCCAACAATACTATCTCCGGCCCTTTTAGCCTTGGCAGCAATATCGAAGATCAGAAGGCCCACAACGTCGTTTTCTCCTGGAAGGCCGACATCCAGGAATTTACCGTATATTTTGACTGTATCAAGGTACTCGGCTACGTCGGGCCGATCACAGGTCCGTTTCTCGGTGGTGAGACTACCGCATACTGGGGCTTTACGGCATCGACCGGCAATGCATACAACAAACAGACAGTCTGCTTCAATACACCAAGCCAGGTCAATGAGTTGCAGGATCTGGTATATTGCGATCCCGCCACAGTACAACTCAATGGTGGCTCCGACGGCCTGTCATACAAATGGACACCCGAAACAGGGCTCAGCAATCCATACATCGCAAAGCCAACCGTAACTGTCAATCAGACCACGACATTCTTCCTTGAGAAAACGAATACCTGCGGAAAAACCACGTTGGACTCCATGCAGGTAAAGATCATCCCCAACACCATAACGCTGGATCTGGGCGTTGACACTTCAATATGCGATGGCACATCCATTAAGCTCACGGCCCAACAAAGTGGCGCTTCTTACCTGTGGTCCACCGGAGAAACATCTCAAAGCATCACGGTAGGTAAGGCAGGTATTTATTCCGTCGAAGTTGATGATGGCGTCTGCAAAAAAGACGACTCCAAGTCAATTTCCATCCTGCTGCAACCTACGCTCACCACTACTCCGGACACAACCATCTGCAAGGATGCTGCGGCTGTCCTCCATGCCACGTCAACAGAGGGCGCCCTGACCTGGTTCGATGGATCTAATGGTTCTTCTGTGACGGTTTCGGAGGAAGGCAATTATTCGGTATCCGCCTCAAATACATGCGGTGAAGTAAAGAAATCCATTTTGCTCAGGGTCAAGAACTGTGATGACTTTTTTGTCCCGAACGTCTTTTCGCCAAATTATGATGGCATCAATGATTACTTCGGACCGACACCGAGTGAAGCGATAAAACTGATCGAACGACTGGCAGTATTTGACCGCTGGGGAGCACTGATGTTCGAAGTAAACAACATCACTGCCGACCAGGAAACATCCATGTGGGACGGCACCTATAGAGGCAGGGAAGTTAATCCGGGTGTATATGCCTACCTCATCCGCCTGAGGATGTCGGATGGCAGTGTCAGGACGTTAAAAGGCAGCGTCACACTGGTGCGTTAAATCGACATATTCCACCATATCTCGAAGAAAATAACCTTTTATTCAGAAGCCTTTTTTATGAGATCGACGGTCGGATACTTCCGGGAAAAGCTATTCCGAATATTCAATAAATTTCGATGGCAGTCAGCAAAAATCTGTTGTATCAAAAAGAAATACACTAACTTGCGAAAATATTTACTCATCGATGTACCGACTAATCTGTTTTATTGTTTTTCAGACATTAATCGCGGCCAACCTTCAGGCGCAGGATTTTTATGGCACCGAGCCTGAGGCCGTGAAAAAAGACCTGTCGGATGATCAACTCCTGGATGAGATCCAGCGGGTCACTTTTCGTTATTTCTGGGATTTTGCAGATCCTGCATCGGGTATGGCAAGGGAACGAAGCAATACCAATACGGGTTACGGTCATGAAGTCATCACCAGCGGAGGCAGCGGCTTCGGCGTTATGGCCATCATCGTCGCAGCAGAGCGGGGCTGGATCAGCCGACAAGAAGGAGTGGCACGGCTGTTGAAGATGATTAATTTCATGAGGAAGGCTGACAGTTTTCACGGTATGTTCCCACATTGGTGGAATGCAGAGACGAGTCGTGTCAGGCCATTTTCCAGAAAGGACGACGGTGCGGACATCGTCGAATCTTCGTTTATGTTTCAGGGTCTCATCTGTGCGATGGAATATTTTGACCGGGACACCAAGGAGGAAAAAGAACTGCGTGCCAAGATCAACCAGACCTGGCGTGAGGCCGAGTGGAACTTCTTCACCCGCGACGGAAGGCAGGTACTGTACTGGCACTGGAGCCCCAATAATGGCTGGGCGATGAATTTCGAGATACGCGGCTTCAACGAATGTCTGATCACATACGTTCTGGCAGCCTCCTCTCCCACCTATGCCATCGATGCCAATGTGTATCACAACGGCTGGGCGATGAGCAATTTCTTCAAGAATGGCAAGCAATTCTACGGCTATACCCTGCCCCTCGGCTTCGATTACGGCGGGCCCTTGTTCTTCGCGCATTATTCCTTCCTGGGGCTCGATCCACGCGGATTGAAAGACCGGTATGCCGATTACTGGGAGCAAAATACACACCACACCCTGATCAATCGAGCGTACTGTATCGACAATCCAAAGAAATTCAAGGGCTACGGTCCTGACTGCTGGGGGCTGTCAGCCGGTGATGAATGCGGTGGGTATTCCGCACATTCACCCGAAAACGACAAAGGTTATATATCGCCGACAGCAGCTCTTGCATCCATGCCTTATACTCCGGAATATTCCATGCAGGCACTTCGTTATTTTTACGAAAAAATGGGCGATCAATTATGGACCAGATACGGCTTTCTGGACTCCTTCAATCCTCAGACCGGCTGCATCACGCCCTCACACCTGGCCATAGATCAGGGGCCAATCATCGTCATGATCGAAAATTACCGCACGGGATTACTTTGGAAGCTGTTTATGAAGAATAAGGATGTGCAACGCGGATTGTCCAAACTGGGCTTTTCCTACAATCCGACAAATTAAATATTTTCCAACAATCAAACTTGGAATATAGACGTACACGAAACGCATCGACCGATACAAACCATAACAGTACACTCTCTTATAGCGAAAGAATTGTAACTATTCACTTCAATTTGACTATATTCCTTCTAAGACTTATCAATACTTGAGACGCCGAATTTATATTCAACCACAAAATGGCATAGCAAAACACAAAATGACCTTGTGTTTTATAATTTCCCCGGAAAGCCGGGACAGGTGTGGTGGAAGGAGAATTCTGAAATCTTTCGTTGTGCCTGAAAAATAACTGCGCAATATGGTTAACTGACTACTGAAGATTGGCCATTAAGATATCTTCTACCACGAAATGGCACTAAAAAGCACGAAACTCTTTCGTGCCATTTCGTTTATTTCCCCGGACGGTTGGGACAGGCGTGGTAGAATAAAGAAAACCCGAACTCTTTCTTATTAGGCGAATAGTTAAGAATTGGATATAAAATTGTAAATTCGCACCATACGAGTTTAAAAAATGAGTAGAATCAGAATAAAGAATTTTGGACCAATCAAAGAAGGCTTTTCAAGCAATGACGGTTGGATTGAAATAAAAAAAGTAACTGTTTTTATCGGCAACCAAGGTGCAGGTAAAAGCACAGTCGCAAAATTAATATCTACTTTTACGTGGATTGAAAAAGCTCTTGTGAGAGGCGATTATAATAAAAAATGGTTTGAGCGAAAAAATAAACTTAAAAACCAATATCTAAACTATCATCGTATTGAAAATTACTTCAAAATAAATGGAGTTGATAAAACCGTGCTCGAATACGAAGGAGATGCATTTTCTATCGTTTATGAAAATGGCTCTTTGATAATCAGCGAAGTACAAAATAAGGAGTACCCACTTCCACAAATTATGTATGTGCCTGCCGAAAGAAATTTTATTACTTACGTTAAAACGCCAAAGGAATTAAAATTTTCATCTGACTCGTTAAAGGAGTTTCTGACAGAGTTTGACAACGCAAAAAATGATAAGAAAGGCTTGGAAAGTCTTCCTATAAATAATGTTGGTGTAGAATACGACAAACTGAATGACACTTTGAACCTAAAAGGAGAAGGCTACAAAGTGAAATTAACCGAAGCATCAAGCGGTTTTCAATCTCTTGTTCCGTTGTATTTAGTTTCAAGTTACTTGGCCAAATCTGTAAAAAAACAAAGTGAAACAAACAAAGAAACGATGAGCAGTGATGAAATGCAACGTTTCAAAAAAGGTGTAGAAGAAATTTGGACCAACAACAACTTAACTGATGAACAAAAAAGAGTTGCCTTGTCCGTTCTTTCCGCAAAATTCAATAAAACAGCTTTCATAAATATTGTAGAAGAACCCGAACAAAATCTTTTCCCGACTTCGCAATGGCAAATGTTACAAAGTTTATTGAAATGTAATTCAATGAACAAAGGCAACAAACTAATTTTGACGACACACAGTCCGTATATTATCAATTATTTAAGCATTGCTATTCAAGCCGAATATTTGGATAATAAAATCAGAAAATCATCAAATAGAGATATTTTATTGCCCAAATTGTATCAATTCGTTCCAAAAGATTCATTGGTCTCTGCTAACAATGTTGTTGTATATCAGTTAGAAGAAAAAGATGGAAGTATAAAAAAATTAGAAACTTTTGACGGAATACCTTCTGACAAAAATGCCCTAAACGAAACATTAGCGGAAAGCAACTTGCTTTTTGATTCCTTACTTGAAATTGAGCAAGAGTTATGAACGTGATTTTTTTTGAAACCAACTGCAAAGAATCTTCAAGAAACGAAAAGAGGTTCGGAATATGTGATGACCAAAACGGAACAAAAGCATACACAGACACAGCAGATGATACAAAATGGATTGCAAAAATTATAAATGACAATGAAATTGACATCTCATTTACAGCCATAGACAATTGCATAATCTTTTATAAAGCAGAAACAAAGGAAAAAGAAAGTTCTTGTGACGGTATGCTAACTTTTACTGACAATCTGTATTTAGTTGAACTTAAAATTCAGAGTAAAGATTGGATAACAAGGGCTAAAAGTCAATTAGAAAACACGATAAGATTAATATCGGAAAATCACAACATTTCAAATTTTAAACATAAAAAAGCTTATGCCTGTAATCGGAAGCACCCAAGATTCCATACTATAGAAGCCTCTGAAAAGAAATCCTTCTTTGTAAAAACAGGTTTCAGGCTTGACACACAAGCAGAAATCAAAATCAAATGATAAGTAAAAACCGGCTGCCAATCGAGGCAAACGTCATCTATTAAATTATGTTTACCGCCAAACGTTTAGTTGTTAAAATATTTTTAATATTAATCGCTTTTTTGCTAATAATTTCCTGCAAAAAAGAACAATCGGTTGAGCTACCTTACTTCGTCGGCATCAGCGCTACCATCGACGGCATCTCCAAAACAGCACCCACAGGCATTTCTTTGAGGCCGGAGATCAGAATAAATTTCTCAGCCAAGGTGCTGAATTCATCGGCCTCTTCCGCACTCCGTCTGGAAGGATATTCCGGCAAACTCAATATCTTGGTGACGGATTCCACTTTATTAATACGGCCGGAAGATGATCTTGACTATCTTGAAAAATACCGCATCGTCGTCACTGAAAGCCTGAACAGTATCGATGGCAGGCCTCTGAAGAAAGCAGTATCCTATGAATTCTATACACTCCTGGATCCTGCGGACAAGCTGCCACAGATCTCCGATGACGCACTGCTGGATAGCGTACAACGCCGAACATTCCGTTATTTTTGGGACTTTGGGCATCCTGTAAGCGGCCTCGCACGGGAGAGAAACACATCTGGCGATCTGGTCACCTCCGGAGGCAGTGGTTTTGGTATGATGTGCATACCGGTGGGCATCGAGCGAGGCTTCATCACACGGGAGCAGGGCTTGGAGCGGGCCTCACAGTCGGTTGACTTCCTGCTCAGTAAGGCAGAGCGGTTTCACGGTGCCTTCCCACACTGGTTGAGCGGGAGTACAGGGAAGGTCATACCTTTCAGTTCCAACGACAATGGCGCCGATCTGGTGGAGACTTCCTTCCTTATGGCGGGACTGTTGACGCTCAGAGAATACTTTGACGGACAGCAAGCGGAAGAAAGCGAGCTACGCCTCGACATCGACTCATTGTGGCACGGAGTCGAATGGGATTGGTTCAGGAGGGATGGCAAGGACGTGCTTAACTGGCATTGGAGTCCAGACAAGGGCTGGATCATCAACCTGCCCATATCCGGGTGGAACGAATGTCTTATCACGTACATCCTGGCTGCATCAAGCCCGACACATGGAATACCGGCGGAGGTATATCATCGGGGCTGGGCAATGGATGGCGGAATAGTCAACAACAAGCCTGCGTACGGAATCAATCTTCCGCTGGGGTCAGGCACTGGCGGGCCTTTGTTTTTCGAGCATTATACATTCCTCGGTATCGACCCGCGCGGACTGAAGGATCAGTATGCCGATTACTGGGAACAGGTACGTGCCCACACCCTTATCAATCGGGCATATTGCCTGGCTAATCCCCACAAATATTACGGCTATGGTCCGGATTGCTGGGGCCTGACTGCGGGTGATGTGTACAACGGATATACGGCAAGCAGTCCTGACAATGATGTCAGCGTCATCGGGCCAACGGCTGCATTATCATCCATGCCCTATACACCTGAGGAAAGCCTGGATGCCCTGCATTTCTTTTATTATAAATTGGGGGACAGTCTTTGGGGGCCGATGGGATTTTACGACGGATTTTCACTTGACCGTGCCTGGTTTGCTAATTCGACTTTGGCTATCGATCAGGGGCCGATTGTCGTGATGATTGAAAATCACAGGACGGCATTGATCTGGAACCTGTTGATGAAGGCGCCGGAAATAAAGGCAGGGATGAAGCAATTAGGCTTTGAGAGTCCGCATTTTTAACCGGGTAGCAAAAACTTTTGTAACTATTCACATCAAATTGCCTGTAATTCATCTATGACCTGTCAATTCACCAAATCGAATTTCTTACAGGCGTTCAGCTTATACTAATTACCAAATAAAATAAAATTTACAATGTTTGATAAAAAAGATTATTTTGAACCAAGATAAAATCATCGCTTCGCCGACTCCCCATGGAATATCTTTCCACGTACCCGGTTTGCCTTCACCCTGATTTCGTTTACCCCTGACCCTAAAGTGGAGCGAAATCAGGGCTCCTGCAAACCTACATTACGATTATAAACGAAAATTACGATTTGAACGAAAAGTAGGTTTCCCTGCCCGTAGCTTTTGCACCCGTTCAGGGCGGCGTAGCGGGGTAACAAAAGTGGAGGGGAGGGAAACCGGCACCCAATCCAAATAATTTTTTTGGTCTTCAGGTGAATAGTTACAAAACTTTTAGGTTTAGTCTCGAAATTTCACGGATAACAAAAGTTCATTTGCTTATTCGGGCATATCAGAGGACAAGGACTGTTCAATGTAGAAATCGCGACTAATTCATATTGATCGAATTTGTGATAATTTCGCTGATGTATCCATCATGCTTGTGATAATGGCAATTCAAAACAAAAAATGAAGTCAGAGCTGTTAAAGATTTATAATGAAACAACTTATCATGTACCAGAACTGGATCTTGTGATCATGCCCGGGAAAGAAAATGTCAGGCTGAAAGAAGTCCTGTCACAGTATGGCGCACACACCTTCGCATTCATCACGGCATACAATCCACAAGGTATAGAGACGGCCAAAGTTCTGAATATTGCGGCACACCAAAGGCTCATCGGCGACATCATTCATGCCGGCATGGACTATATGGAGGGCTTTGGTCAGGGCAGTAATGGCTGGGAGGATGAAAACTCCCTTTTCATTCCCGGGATAAGTTTGAAAGAGGCCTTATCACTTGCCCGAAAATACAGGCAGAATGCATTTGTTTTCGGAGAAAAGGCGGGTTTGCCTTTCATTGTGTGGACAGCTGATGAGTGATATATCCCCAGGAGTATGCTCTTCACGCTTAGCCGGGGACAATGGATTACAAAAAAATTATTGGGCTCTTGATAGGAATCATTTGAAAATCAATTGATGTCAAAATATTTTTTGTCAAAATGGATAAAATCCGGTGTTTGATATCATTTTTTTTATCTTAGCACGAATTTATGATTGATTAATTTATAGGATATTTACAAAAAAAATGAGCAATAACCAATCCGGGACCATCTGGTCTCAATTCCTGACACTGATAACTGTGTTTTTCTTCTGGGGTTTCGTTGCCGCAAGCAATGACATTCTGATTCCGGTATTCAAGGAAAATCTCCATCTTTCGCAGACACAGAGCCAGATGGTCTCCTTCGCCTTCTATACGGCTTATACGGTCGGCTCGCTGATTTATTTCTTTATCAGCAAAGTGAGGGGTGGCGACATCCTTAACAAAATCGGATATAAAAACGGGATAGCCTTGGGTCTGGTTATATCGGCGTTGGGAACGCTCATGTTTATCCCGGCTGCCAATACACATTCCTTCCAGTTATTCATTTCGGGTCTATTCATCGTAGGTCTGGGCTTTTCGTTGCAACAAACTGCAGCCAACCCACTAGCTATCGTAATGGGCGACCCTAAACTCGGTTCTCAGCGATTGAGCATGGCGGGTGGAGTGAATAACTTTGGTACGACCATAGGACCACTGCTTGTCAATTTCGCCATTTTCGGTTCTATTTCCGCGGTCACGGCTCAGGCGGACATCAGCAGTATCAAGATTCCGTATCTTACACTGGGAGCAGCGTTTATTCTGGTTGCATTACTCATCAAGTTTTCAACGGTGCCGAATAAAATCGATCTGGATATTCTTGCTGAAAGTGAAGCCGGAAGTGAAAATACAAAAGTACTGCATAAGCCCGGCCCGATGAAGTATCCTCAATTGTCCTTAGGCATGATTGCTATCTTCGTATATGTCGGAGTAGAAGTGGCCACAGCCTCCAACCTGCCGGAATTTATGAAGCAACACATCCCGGGATCAGATGGCGGCGTCTTTCCAACTGAAAGGATAGCGCCCTACATTTCTCTTTATTGGGCAAGCCTCATGATGGGTCGTTGGACAGCAGCCAGCGAGGCGTTTGACCTTTCCATGAGCGCCAAGAGAATGCTGAGATACTTCATGCCGTATATTGCCTTTGGTGTTTTCCTTTTGGTCAATAAAATAGCCAATCACGACATAACTCCATTTTACTTTTATGTCTTCATCATAGCAATCATGGTCATAGGAAACATCATGAGCAAGGGAAGTCCGGCCAGGCAATTACTGATATACAGCGGTTTGGGTATTGTCTCCCTGATCATTGGGATGCTCGCAGACGGCTGGATTAGTGTATTTGCCTTCATTTCCGTAGGACTTTTCTGCTCTACTTTATGGCCATGTATATTCACTCTGGCGATTGCGGGACTGGGCAAGCACACCAACGAAGGATCGAGCCTGCTGATCATGATGATCATGGGTGGGGCATTTGTAAGTCTTTTCCAGGGATTCTTGTCTGACCATGTTACCGGCATCCAGTATTCATATATCGCCGGTGTGTTGTGTTTCTCTTACTTGTTGTTTTACGCCATTCGGTCAAAACACATTCTGAAGGCTCAGGGGATAGATTATGATCATTCAGCCGCACAAACAGGTCATTAATAAATAGTCCGTAAGGTAGAGATGAGTAATACTGAAGATCTTGCAATTGGCATCGACATAGGTGGCACCAATACTAAATTTGGCATAGTCAACCGGAATGGAAAGGTATTCCATCGCGGCGAAATAAAGACTAAGAAGCACACTGAGGTGGCGCCCTTCATCGATGAATTGTATCTGGCCATACTCCCCATGATCGAATATGCCGGAGGGGCATCACGTATAAAGGGAATCGGCGTGGGGGCCCCCAATGGCAATTTTTACAATGGCACCATCGAATACGCGCCAAATCTGACTTGGAAAGGCGTGATTCCATTGGCAAAGATGATCAGGGAAAAATTTGACATGGACGTCATTCTCACCAACGACGCCAATGCAGCTGCCCTTGGAGAGATGAGCTATGGTGCCGCGAGAGGTATGCGTGACTTTATCGTCATCACCCTCGGCACCGGTGTCGGAAGCGGTATCGTGGCCAATGGGCAAATGATATACGGACATGATGGCTTTGCCGGCGAACTGGGCCATACGATGATTATACCCGAAGGGAGATACCATCCGGGTACAGGGCTATATGGCAGTCTGGAGTCGTATGCAAGCGCCACGGGAGTCGCCAGGACTGCGATTGAGTTCCTTACCAACAGACCGACGGTGGACTCTCTGTTGCGTCAATATCCAAATGATGAGATCACCAGCAAAATCGTCTTTGACTGCGCCCGAAAAGGAGATGCTCTCTCAAAGGAAGTATATTCCTACACGGGAAAGATACTGGGAATGGCGTTGGCCAACTTTGCTATGGCTACATCACCGGAAGCAATCATTCTCTTTGGTGGGCTTTGCAAGGCCGGTGACATGCTTTTCGGCCCGGTAATCGACTCCTTCGAGAAACACCTTTTACCGCTGTTCAGGAATAAGATCAAAATCCTCCCAAGTGAATTGCCGGACGATGATGCAGCTATTCTGGGTGCCAGCTCTCTCGTATGGGATAAGGAAAGAGGCGGAAACTGATTGCATGTTTTAGACAAAAGAGTCAATATCAAAACAAAAGATATTTGCTGTACTAAGCCCTACCCATGTGTATAGGGTCAAGTGTATAAGCATAAAATTGCATGACGAAATTGGCAATGTCAATCATATATCGCCAAGGCTAACTAAATATCGGTTAATTTTGTTATTTTCGCACTTTCAAAGAATACCCGGGTATTTTTACCTCAAATTTTTCAGAACTAAATAAAACTCGAGATATGATCCTGAGAATTTCGTCCGGTCAATTATACAAGATGCTGCAAGTCGGACAGAATGCCATTTCCTCCAAGCCTGCTTACCCTATTCTTGCGGATTTCCTGTTCTCTATGGATGGTGATAAGCTGAGCGTCACTTCAACGGATTTGGAATTTACCATCATTTCAGAGACAACGATCAATCCTACCGACAATGGCAAATTTGCTTTTCCTGCCGAAATTCTCGTCAGTACACTGAAAGAAATGCCGGAACAGCCGATTGAATTGGTGTTTGAGGAAGATGATAACATGCTAAAAATGATTTCCGCTTATGGAAATTACCGTTCAAGCAGCAACAGCATCGAGGATTATCCCGAAATACCGGAGATCAAAACAGAATCTCAAATCAATATTGGTGCAGGACGCTTCCTGAAAGCAATCGGCACCTGCGTATTTGCCACTGCGACCGACGAAATGAAGGCCAATATGCTCGGTATCTCGATCAATATACAGCCGGATGCCGTTGTCGTTGCTGCAACCGATGCGCATAAATTAGTAAAATATACCATCTTTCACGACAATGGTGATAATGAGGGGGAATTTGTCATTCCCAAAAAAGCGGTATCAGTCCTCAGACACATCATCGACGACGATGAAAATCTTCAGATCAACTATGACAGGAATCACATCCTGTTTGAATACAAGAACTATAAGGTTTTCTGTAAGCTGATCGATCAGAAATTCCCGAATTACAATGGCGTCATTCCTCTTAACAATGACAAGGACGTATATATCAACAGGCAGGAATGGCTTCAATCTCTCAAGCGCATAACGCTGTATGGCAACAGGACTACCTATCAGACCAGTTTCCATGTCGAGGAGAACGAAATCAAAATCAACACGATCGATCCGGACTTCTCCAATGAGGCATCAGAGGCCATCAAGTGTCAATACACCGGTGAGCCGCTGGATCTGTCCTACAACGCCAAGTTCTTGATCGACTCACTCAGCAATCTCGATGCCGAGGATGTCAAGCTCGCCATATCAAGGCCCAATCGCGCTGCAATCCTGACACCTAAGGAGGATAACCCGGGTGAGAATGTCCTGATGCTTGTCATGCCTGTCATGACCAAAAGGGTAACGGAAGAAGCCTGACCATGAACCATCGTATCGGATTGTTCTTTGGCTCTTTCAATCCAGTACATGTCGGACACATGATCATAGCCAATCACTTAGTCAATGAGACTGATCTCGATCAGGTGTGGATGGTTGTATCTCCGCAAAATCCCTTCAAGGAACAGAAAAACCTCGCAAAAGACCGCTTGAGATATCATCTTGTATATCTGGCCATCGGCGACAATCCGGACATCGTTGCCAGCGACATAGAATTCGGCTTGCCCAGGCCTTCCTACACCATCGATACTCTGGCCTATCTCCATGAAAAATATCCGGACAAGGAATTTTCCCTCATCATGGGCGGAGACAACGTACCCACCCTGCACAAATGGAAAAACAGCGAGATTCTTCTGGAGAGGTATAAGATATACGTATATATGAGACCTGGTTATGAGCTTGGCCCAATGGCCGATCATCCCAACATCATTGCTCTGGAGGCTCCGCTGCTGGATATTTCGGCCACTTATATCCGAAAACTGCTCGCTCATGGCAAGTCAGTACGCTACCTGCTTCCTGAAGCGGTCAGGATAGAAGTGGAGAAAAGCAATCCTTACCGTGATATCCAGTAAAGTGCGGTGAAAAGGGCGTATCTGATACTTCACTCGGCAGTTGTTTTAGCCGGATTTACCGGAATATTCGGAAAATTGATTTCACTGAGTCAATTTCCATTGGTATGGTTTCGCGTACTTTTTTCCACCATCATCCTATTGATCGGCCTGAAAATATGGAAGGTCAAAATCGGTGGATACTCTGGTCAAATGCTGCGTATAGCGACAGTGGGCCAGCTGCTCATCATCCACTGGGTGTTTTTCTATGGCAGTATCAAGTATGCCAATGTATCAGTCGCAGCGATATGTTACAGTCTGACAAGCTTTTTTACGGCAATATTTGCACCGGTCATCAACAGAAAAAAATTGCATTTCGGACAGTTGGTACTCAGTTGCATCACGCTGGCGGGAATCGGGCTGATATTCCATTTTGACACCTCCTTCCATACAGGCATCATTCTGGGTGTCATTTCCGCGGCATTCGCTGCATTATACACCATCGCCAACGAAAAACTTGTAAAAGAGCACGACAGCAGGCTGATCAATCTTTATCAGCTTTCCGGGGGAGTCATCACATTGGGCTTGTTCCTGCCATTCTATTTTTATTTCAATCCCGGTCAGGCCTTTCTTCCCGGATGGATGGATGTGTTGTATCTGAGTCTCTTTGCCGTCTTCTGTACAGTCGCGTTATATCTCCTTTTTGCCGAAGCCCTAAGACATCTTTCGGCCTTCACGGTCAATATGGCCTTCAACCTTGAACCAATTTATGCCATAGGTCTTGCCTTTCTGATATTCAGGGAGGGGCGTGAGGTCAACGCCTTCTTTTATTGGGGCCTCGGTCTGGTACTGCTGTCGGTCTTGCTTCAGACAATGATGAATTTGTATGGAAAAAGATAAGAGGGAAGCCGTAATTTGACCGTTCTAAAAAAACAGTTGCATTCAAATGACTATAAAATAACTTATCTTGTACCTGAAATATGATCGCTGAAATCTAAATTTCAGACAAACAGCAAATAACGAGTTGAGTATGAACGATATCAATTACTTCCAGGAAGGCTGGTTTCATATCATGAGTGCCGATGCCCTAGATCATCAGCTATTCATCATATCAATGGCAGCGCTCTTCCTGTGGAAGGATTGGCGTCGGGTACTGGTTCTGGTAACAGCATTCACCATCGGCCATTCCCTGACACTTGCCCTCAGCGCTTATGACATCATCCGCTTCAGTACGACGTGGGTGGAATTCCTGATTCCGATAACCATCGTCCTTACTGCAGCTTATGACCTCAAATATCTCAACTTATCAAAAATAGAAAACAGAAATATCGGATTCAATTACATCATTGCTCTGTCATTTGGTCTGATCCATGGCATGGGCTTTGCCAACAGTATCCGAATGATGCTTGCCAGTGATCAGCGGATTGGTTTGCCTTTACTCAGTTTCAATCTTGGCCTTGAAGCAGGGCAGATTGTCCTGATATTATTGATCTTGCTGGCGGCACAGTTGATTGTTGTCACCTTGAAAATACCGCGAAAGTTCTGGATTTTACTGCTCAGCGTAATTCCCCTCGTGCTTGCTCTCAAAATGGCGATAGAAAGATTTCCCTACTGATCAGCATAAAGCACTGCACAATCAGCGTTTCTTCCTGGTTGCAGTCTTGGAAGACTTTTTCACCGGATGTTTGGATTTGGAGGTAGTCTTTCGCTTTACGCTTTTTCCGGCTTTGGCGGCAACTTTATGTTTACTTTTGGATACGGCCTTATGTTTGGATTTGGGGGCGGGATTATGTTGCGCTGAAGGGCGTGGTTTAGGAAGTTCCGGCTTTACAGGCATAAGGGCGATTGAATCCTGACGCGCAAAAGCCTGAGGGTTGGCACGGCGGGCCAATTCGTTGTTCCAATCCCGGATATTGAATTCGACGCAGAATTCAATCCAGACAGGTACTTTGTTCTTTCCCTGTCTGCCTGCAGTCCATTTATCGCCGGCTTGCATCATGAGATTGACAAGACGATCGGCCTCCTTTCCACATTCTGACGATAAATCCTGTAGTGGCTTTATTTCTTTCAATTGACCGGTTGTATCTATCAAGGCCATGAAGGTAAATCGTTCCTCCTTCGCGGCTTGTATTGCGTCTGAAGGATATTGCATATTGGACGACATCCAGGCTTTCAATGAAGCTACTGTGCATCGATCCAGCTTATACATATTTCCATAGCCGGAAGCACAGGAAAGAAGTTGAGGCATGTGATCCACCCGGGTATAAATACGCATCGAATCAGGCTGTTGGCCGAAACACCACAGTGAACTCATCAGCCAAATAGTGACCAACAATATTTTTTTTACCTGAAAAGTATGATGCAAATTAGAAATCAATAGAAAATCCTTTTGTCAAAAAACATCTCAACGGTGATCCGTTGAGATGTTGCAATTATACTGATTTTCGGATAATTTACAGATTAGCGCCGTGACAAGCTTTGTATTTCTTACCACTACCGCACGGACAAGGATCATTACGTCCGACTTTCTTTTCTGATCTGACGTAGGTTGCCTGCTTCTCGACAGTTGAAGTAGGAGGCCCTTCTCTCATTGGATCATCGTCATAACCTTCGGAATTATCTTTGTGCATTCTTGCTTTTGAGAAGTCAGTCTTAGGAACTTTTGCCTCCCTGACCTGCTCCGGTTCCATAGCGATTGCCATGTTTCCTTTGGCAAGATACGCCGTAACATCATGGTTGATTTTGCCAACAAGGTTTTCAAACAAGGAAAATGCTTCCATCTTATAGACTACCAGAGGATCTTTCTGCTCGAAGGAAGCGGCCTGGACGGCATCTTTCAGGTCATCCATATTGCGCAGGTGTTCCTTCCATTTATCATCGATGATGGAAAGTGTGATGGTTTTCTCGATGTCACTAACTATGCTGCGTCCTCCGGATTCAACGGCATCATTCATATCGGCAGATACCGGAAGCGGGTGAGCACTGCCATCGGTAAACGGCAGGGCAATCCTTCTAAACCGATCACCCTCTCGCTCTTTGATATTCTTGATGATGGGCAGGATTACATCGCCGATCTTCTGATTCTTTGAGTTATAATACTTCATAAACGCTACCTGGAAGTTTTCAATAGCGCTGTTTTCATCCATTGAAACAAATTCTTCTCCAAGCTCTTCGGGATCAAAACCAAGTTCACGGATGGATAATTCCCTGAATTCCTCAAATGATTGCAACTGACGGCCCCGCAGCACGATATCTTCGGTTGTAGCGGTAAACATAGCGCTTAGATCCACAGATAGCCTGTCTCCGAAGAGGGCATTATTTCTTTTCTTGTAGATAGCCTCACGCTGGATATTCATCACGTCGTCATATTCCAGGAGTCGCTTACGGATACCGAAGTTGTTCTCTTCTACACGTTTTTGCGCCCTTTCAATGGATTTGGTAATCATGCTATGCTGAATCACATCACCTTCCTTATGGCCCATTCTGTCCATAGCTTTAGCGATTCTTTCAGACTGGAACAGACGCATCAGGTTGTCTTCGAGAGAGACATAGAACTGGGATGAACCGGGATCTCCTTGTCGTCCTGCCCGGCCTCTCAACTGGCGGTCAACCCGGCGTGAGTCGTGTCTTTCAGTACCAATGATGGCCAATCCGCCGGCTGCTTTCACCTGTTCGCTGATCTTGATGTCAGTACCCCGACCTGCCATGTTAGTGGCGATGGTAACTCTTCCAGGATGGCCTGCTTCGGCTACGACATCAGCTTCCCGTGCGTGCTGCTTAGCGTTGAGGACGTTATGCTCTATTCCCCGTAATCGGAGCATTTTACTCAACATCTCTGAAATTTCCACTGATGTAGTACCCACCAACACCGGACGTCCTGCCTCTGTCAATGTAGAAATTTCTTCAATGACTGCATTGTATTTCTCTCTTGCTGTCTTGAACACCAGGTCTTCCATATCCTTTCTTACAATAGGCTTATTGGTCGGAATGACTGAAACGTCCAGCTTATATATCTGCCAAAATTCACTTGCTTCGGTCTCGGCAGTACCTGTCATTCCTGCCAGCTTATGATACATCCTGAAATAATTCTGCAATGTGACCGTAGCATAGGTTTGTGTCTGTTCGCCAACTTTGACATTCTCCTTGGCTTCCAGTGCCTGATGAAGTCCGTCTGAATAACGACGGCCTTCCATGACACGTCCGGTTTGTTCATCAACGATTTTTACTTCACCTTCGACAATGATATAATCGACATCCTTTTCAAACAACGCATACGCTTTCAAAAGCTGGTTGATGGAGTGTAGTCGCTTAGACTTGGCCGTATAATCCTGAATCAATTTCTCTTTTTCCTCTGCTTTTTGAGCAGCCGTCAATGATGAGTCTTGTTCAAGGTCATGGATTTCTGTGCCGATATCCGGTAATACGAAGAAATCCTTATCTTCCATACCCTGGGCCAGATATTCTGCACCCTTTTCGGTCAATTCTACATCCCGGTTTTTTTCGTCTATGGTAAATAGTAAAGGCTCATCTGCAATATGCATATTTTTGGATTGCTCCTGCATATAGAAGTTTTCCGTCTTTTGCAAGACAACCTTTACACCTTCTTCACTCAAATATTTGATAAGCGCCCTTGTCTTTGGAAGTGCCCTGTAGGCGCGCAATAATGCCAACCCTCCTTCGCCGTCACCGGTACCGGATATGTTTTCGCCAATCAATTTCTTGGCTTCGACCAGGAAGCCGGTAGCAATTTTTCGTTGTGCTTCCACCAACCGTTCAACACGTGGCTTAAGATCGATATACTCCTGTTCGTCCGTGCCCTGAGGGATAGGTCCTGAAATGATTAGCGGCGTCCTGGCATCATCGACCAATACGGAGTCCACCTCATCCACCATAGCGTAATGGTGTTTACGTTGTACCAATTCGTCCGGGCTGGTAACCATGTTATCACGGAGGTAGTCAAAACCAAATTCGTTGTTGGTTCCATAAGTAATGTCACACAAATAGGCTGCCCGCCTTTCTGCTGAATTAGGACGGTAATTATCGATACAATCCACAGTCAGCAACAGGAATTGATAGAGTGGTCCATTCCACTGGCAGTCCCTTTTTGCCAGGTAATCGTTGACTGTCACGATGTGGACACCTTGTCCGGACAGACCATTGAGATAGGCCGGCAAGGAAGCGACGAGTGTCTTTCCTTCCCCTGTAGCCATCTCCGAGATCTTTCCATCATGCAGCACCATACCACCGATCAGCTGCACATCATAGTGCACCATATCCCATTTTATCTCATTTCCGCCTGCAGTCCAGTGGTTTTTCCAGAAAGCTTTACCTTCCTCCACACGTACATAAGGCTTGGTAGCAGCAAGATCCATATCGTGCTGGGTGGCAGTCACCTCCAATTCTTCATTATTGGCAAGTCTGCGTGCTGTCTCCTTTACTACTGCGAAGGCTTCAGGCAATATCTGTCGGAGAATGTCCTCTAGGTGCTTATCCCTGTCCTTTTTCATCTTATCCACCTGATCGAAGATGGATTCCTTCTCACGGATATCCTGCGTACTTCTGGCCTGCTCATTCAGACTTCTGATATCGGCATCTATTCCTGCAAGGTGATCAGCTATTCGTTCGCGGAATTCGAGTGTTTTATTCCTCAGTTGATCATTGGAAAGTGATTTGTAAGATTCGAAGTATCCGTTGATTTCATCAATAACGGGCATGTAAGCCTTCACTTCCCTTTCGGTCTTGGTACCGAACAATTTTTTTATAAAATCCAGCATTATAAAATTTTTATGTCGTTGAGTTGACTAAATTCGCCTTGTAATCGGGATAATTAAACCCCCGCTTTAAATTAAAGTTGCAAAGGTACGTTTTATACTCAAACCCAATTTTTATTATCAATATTTTTTGCAATGATTAACACCGATTATCTCCGAAGAATGTTGCCATCAGCGACGGAAGGCAAGGACAATATGCTTACCGCCATTTTGAAAATTGCCAATCGTTTTATCCTGTCAAAAAATTTCAAGGTAAAACCCAATCCATCTGCTATTCACCACCTTCAAAATCTATCAGAAACATCATATTTCATGAAACAAATTTATTGCCAATTGGTTACGCCTACTAAAAACATGTCAAAATGTCGGAATTCTTTACCCGAATTGGCACAATTGAAGTCCAAAGAAATAAGATTGCGGATCGGCATCTCTCTTTTCCTACGCTTACTATTGTTAGCTCCGGCATCTTTTTTATTCATTTCATGCCAGCCTACTGCGGTTGATGCACCACTAAAATCCTATTACTTCCCATTGGGACAAATGGCCAAAGGCAGGATATATACCTACGTTTGCGACCCCAAGGATTCCTTGGACGATCAGATATTCACCCTTAAATCTGAAAAAAAGGACGGAAAGATGTTTCTGGACGGCAGGATAAGTCGCAGTGATGGTGTATTGACTCATCAATGGCAGGAAGAAGAGACGAGGACAGGCATGGTCATGGCAGAATACGCCATGTTGTTATCCAAGGATAAGCCGGAGAAGTGCCGGATCCTGTATGATGATATTTTCCCATTCAAAGCCGATCCGGGCGGAATCTTCCTCTTCGATATGCAATGGAAGGATCCGTCCAATCCCGGTGCTTCCTATCAGCTGATACGAAACCGCATATTTATAGGCGACACCACGATGCAGGTCATGGGCAAGGAGGTGCATTGCATCCATTTTAAAGTGAGGGAGCGTCTGGAGGTGGATCAGGATGGCATACTCGGCCTGGACATGAATGGTGACGAGTATTATGGGGAGGGCATCGGTTTGGTTCGTTTTGTGAGACAAATGAATGACAGAAAACCGGCGTTTACCCTTGCGGCTATAAAGGAGAATTGATTGTGGCTAAGGCAGGGAAGCAATGGCATGGAAAGGGGTAGGAAGTGGGTTGGATGGTGGTCCCAACGAAGTAGGTAGAAGATTAATAGTCCACCTCTCAACAGGGTTGCGCCATTCGGAATGTCGATCAATATTTTTTGTCCTCAATTGGATTTTTTTTGTTTCTCCAGTTTATGTCAACGCAAGTGCAGTGCGGCTTTACGGTTATTATTTTCGTACATACTTCGATTTTGGCAAATTCTCTTCCCGGTCAAAATCTACTGAAAGCTAGCCCGAAAGTCGGCTCAGGGAGCGGTCCCAACGAAGTAGGTAGAAGATTAATAGTCCACCTCTCAACAGGGTTGCGCCATTCGGAATGTCGATCAATATTTTTTGTCCTCAATTGGATTTTTTTTGTTTCTCCAATTTACGACAATGCAGGTGCAGTGCGGCTTTACGGTTATTATTTTCGTACATACTTCGATTTTGGCAAATTCTCTTCCCGGTCAAAATCTACTGAAGGATAGCCGGCAAATCGGCTCAGGGAGCGGCCGTAACGAAGTAGGTAGAAGATTAATAGTCCACCTCTCAACAGGGTTGCGCCATTCGGAATGTCGATCAATATTTTTTGTCCTCAATTGGAATTTTTTTGTTTCTCCAATTTACGACAATGCAGGTGCAGTGCGGCTTTACGGTTATTATTTTCGTACATACTTCGATTTTGGCAAATTCTTTTCCCGGTCAAAATCTACTGAAAGCTAGCCCGAAAGTCGGCTCAGGGAGCGGCCGCAACGAAGTAGGTAGAAGATTAATAGTCCACCTCTCAGCATCGTCGCGCCTTCTGGAATGTCGATCAATATTTTTTGTCCTCAATTGGAATTTTTTTGTTTCTCCGGTTTATGTCAATGCGGGTGCAGTGCGGCTCTACGGTTATTATTTTCGTACATACTTCGATTTTGGCAAATTCTCTTCCTGGTCAAAATCTACTGAAAGCTAGCCCGAAAGTCGGCTCAGGGGACGGCCGCAACGAAGTAGGTAGAAGATTAATAGTCCACCTCTCAACAGGGTTGCACCATTCGGAATGTCGATCAATATTTTACGCCTTTAATTGGAATTTTTTTGTTTCTCCAGTTTATGACAATGCAGGTACAGTGCGGCTTTGCGGTTATTATTTTCGTACATACTTCGATTTGGGGAACTTCTCTTCCCGGTCAAAATCTACTGAAAGCTAGCCCGAAAGTCGGCTCAGGGAGCGGCCGCAACGAAGTAGGTAGAAGATTAATAGTCCACCTCTCAACATCGTCGCGCCTTCTGGAATGCCGATCAATATTTTTTGCCCTTAATTGGAATTTTTTTGTTTCTCCAATTTATGACAATGCAGGTACAGTGCGGCTTTCTGGTTATTATTTTCGTACATACTTCGATTTTGGCCACTCCGAATCAATTTCCCCTAAACCCTTTATCCACAGTCATTAATCTCCACATTTCAAAGGCAAATGGCACATCTTGTCATAATTGAACACCAATGTTTCATCTGTCCAAAGTTCTGCTATATCCTTTTTCTTCCCCTGAGCCATCACATTATTCATTACCTTTGCCGAAAATTAAAGATCGGAATATGCTGATGGTGGAAGACCTGCTGGTGAGTGATGATGTAGTCAAGGAGCATTTCGCTTGCGACCTGAATGCTTGTAAGGGAGCCTGTTGCTGGGAAGGTGATTTTGGTGCGCCCCTGGACAGTAAGGAACTGAAGATTTTGGACGATATAAAGGATAAAGTGGCACCTTACCTATCTGAAGCATCCAATGATATGATTGCCAAACATGGCGCTTATACTTTCTTTGATGAAATGGAAGATTACGGCACTGCCCTGATGCCGGACGGCGCCTGTGTCTTCATGACGAGAAACGAACTCGGCATTGCCTCCTGCGGTATCGAACAAGCTTATCGCGATGGTGTGGTCAATTGGCCTAAGCCAGAAAGCTGCCACTTATATCCCATCCGCGTGACGAAAAATGCCGATGGTAACGACTATGCGCTCAACTATGATCGTTGGTCGATATGCCGGAATGCTTGCAGCAAAAAAGGCGCACCACAGATCAAGTTATATGAATTTGTCAAAGATGGCCTGATACGCAGATATGGCAGAGAGTTTTATGACCAGCTGGACTATCTGGCAAGTGTAGTCAACGGGCCGGATGCTCCCGAAAGCGACAAATGATGTCATTTTCCGGAGGGTTATACATACATATTCCGTTTTGCAGACAGGCATGTCATTACTGCAATTTTCATTTTACCACTTCTCTTCATTACAAATCCCAACTGGTAGAAGCAATCATCCGGGAAATAAGGATACGCACTGCTCACTTTGAAAGTCCCGAACTGAAAACCATTTATTTTGGCGGTGGAAGCCCATCCCTCCTCAGTATTTCTGAGCTCAATGCTATCATGGAGTCCATTCACAGCGGCTTCGATACATCAGGCGTGATGGAAACCACTCTGGAAGCCAATCCGGACGATCTAAGCCCGGAATATATCCGACATTTGAAGGCAGTCGGCATCGGACGCCTGAGCATCGGTATCCAATCCTTTCACGAAGAGGACCTGAAGTGGATGCACCGCGCACACGATGCTGTTCAGGCCATAAAATGCATACCTATGGCTCAGGATATCGGCCTGGCAGACATTTCAGCAGATCTTATCTTCGGTTTTCCACTGCTTACGGATGAAAAATATCTGGCAAATCTCAAAAGACTCACGGATTGGAATATTCCACACATATCGACATACAGCCTGACAGTTGAGGAAAAGACACCACTCGCCAAGAGTATTCGCAGCGGTCACGACCCAAAACCGGACGATAGCCAATCTGCCCGCCAGTTTGTACTTACACATGATTTATTGGAAAGTGCTGGTTATGAGCACTATGAAATTTCCAACTTTTCACTGCCCGGACGCCATGCCATACACAACAGCAGCTATTGGCTCGGAGTGCCATACATAGGCGTGGGACCTGCAGCCCATTCCTATTACGAAGGCCGCAGATGTTGGAATATCGCCAACAATCAAAAATATATGCGACTGATAGAATCCGGACAGGAAGCCGGCGAATATGAAACAATTGGCCCTGATACTGCCTACAACGAATTGATTCTGACACGTCTGCGAACAAAATGGGGCGTCGATCGGGCAGATATCCTCATAATTGGTGTAAAATACATCGAGCATTTTGACAACATAGTTGGCTCAATGATTGATAAAGGTATTGTGGAAATCAATGCGGATAATTATAGATTGACCTTTGAGGGCAAATTAATGGCAGATCACTGGACAGCCGAATTGTTTGTTTAGAGTAAAATAAACCTTCGCCTGAATTATTCCACAACAGACTCCAGCATCTCAATTGTCCGATAATCAGGCTTGCCACCAAAATATTTATCCAACACTTTATTGAATACCGAATCCTCATCCCCTGATACAAACGCGAATAACGTCATGCATGACCTGAGCTTCAAGTCATCCGGCCAACCCATTACCTCAGTGGCATCATCACTTTTCAATTCTGATACCGCATAACTGATTTCTCTCAGCCTGGCACCAAGTATTGGATGCGCAAGATAATCACGCGCCTCTGCAGCTCCGGAGATACCGTAATACCGGGACATTTCACTTACGCCCAAGCCTTTCAGCTGCGGAAAAATATACCACATCCAATGACTTCGTTTCCTCCCTTCCCTGATTTCATCCAATGCCTTTTGATAGCTTGATTCCTGAGCCTCTAAATACAGAACCGGATTGAATTGCATAATATTAGTGATATGACAACAAACGACTAAGTTAGGAAAAATCAAACTATTCATTAATAAAAAAGCCGGGAATAAGCACTCCCGACTCCATTAAACACACTTACATAAAACAATTTACGTTCTTTTCTTGACATTCATCGGATTGATATCCAACCCTTCTCCTTTTTCCATGGACTTCTTTTGTTTGAAGGCCTTGAATTTGGATGGTTGTGGCATGACGTTCCATCCATTGTTGGATTCGTCGATATCCGCCGTCTCCTTGAATGGGTCGATCAATATGGATGCCACCTCCTTATTTTTAACAAATGCCTTGGTGACCTTGTTTTCATTTTTTCGCCATATCTGTGCCGGGATACGCTCTACTTCCTTGCTTCCGTCCTTATAGTTCCACTCAATGATAATCGGCATGACAAGACCGCCCTTGTTGGAAAAGGTCAACTCATAGGCATGAACCTTTTCGAATTCCTTCTTTTGTGCTTCATCCAGCGGCTCGACTCGATTAGGCCATGACACATCGAATTTCGTTGTATCCAGCATATTGGGATTGCGTGCATAGTTCCAGTAGAAATCCCTCAATGTCGTGTCCCGATCAGTTTCGAAGACAAGGTTCTTATCTTCCCGATTGCGGATCTTCGAGATATCGTCAAAATCATTGAGCATAGGACCCTGTACCGACCGTTTCACCGGCTTGGGGCTTTGGACGGTTGCATTCACATCGGCAACAGCATATTTGACTGTGTCCAAAGAGATGTCACAAGCATCGGTGCTGTAAAACCAACCGCGCCAGAACCAATCCAGATCTTCACCGCTCGCATCCTCCATTGACCGGAAGAAATCCGCCGGTGTTGGATGCTTAAAAGCCCATTTTCGACAATATTCCCTGAAGGCATGATCAAATAAATCACGTCCCATGATGGTTTCACGAAGAATATTGAGTCCTGTCGCAGGCTTCGAATAAGCATTCGGACCGAATGAAACTATATTGTCAGAATTAGTCATGATAGGCTCCAGCTCATCTTTCGGCAACTTCATATAGTTGACAATGCTGGAGGCAGGGCCACGTCTGGAAGGAAATTTATTGTCCCACAATTCTTCTGTGAGATATTCCACAAAAGTATTCAATCCTTCATCCATCCAGGTCCACTGACGTTCATCACTGTTGATGATCATTGGGAAGAAATTATGGCCGACTTCATGGATGACGACGCCAATCATTCCATTTTTGGTACCTTCGGAATAAGTACCATCTTTCTCTGTCCGTCCGTAATTAAAGCATATCATCGGATATTCCATACCATTGCTGGCCTCCACACTCTGAGCCACCGGGTAAGGATAAGGTATCGTAAAATGTGAATAGGTGCGAATGGTGTGCGCCACTACCTTGGTCGAAAATGGCCGATACAGACCGTATGCCTCCTTGCCATAGAAACTCATCGCCATGACTTTTCTCCCTTCAATGTCAACCGGCAATGCATCCCAAACGAATTTCCGGGAAGAGCCCCAGGCAAAATCTCTGACATTCTTGGCCTCAAATATGTATGTCTTTGTTGTCTTGGATTTCTGTTTCTCTGCAGCCTTCGCCTCGTCCAATGTCACAATCTCCATGACATCCTTGGCAGTCTGCGCCTGTTTCCAACGTGCCAGTTGGGCAGGTGTAAGTACTTTGTCATAGTTCTGACATTCACCGGTAGCGCATACCACATGATCAGAAGGTACGGTCATTTCAACATGAAAATTACCAAAAGTAAGCGCAAATTCCGCTCTTCCTGAAAACTGATGATTCTGCCAGCCCTGAAAATCGCTGTAAACACACATCCTCGGATACCATTGCGTCATGGTAAACAAATAATTATCTTCTTCGGGAAAATATTCATATCCACCACGTCCGCCCTGTTCCATGCGATTGACCAGATTATAATTCCAATCCACGGTAAATGTCATCTTTTCACCCGGCTTAAGAGGCTGAGCAAGGTTGATACGCATCATGGTCTTGTTGATGGTGTATGAAACGGATTTACCCATGACATCCACAATCTTAGTAATGTTGAATCCGAATCCATTATCCTTTTTATCACTGGAATATCTTTGTAAATCACGATCAGTCAGTTGTCTGGGCATGTCACTTTCATTCTCATAGCCTGCATTGTTGATATTGCTATGCTGATTTTCATCCAGCTGCATCCACAGATATGGCAGTGGATCAGGTGAATCATTGTAATAAGTAATTACTTCCGTTCCTTTCAGATGCTGTTTCTTCTCATCCAATGTACACTTGATGTTATAATCCGCCCGTTGCTGCCAATATTTAGGGCCGGGACTTCCACTGGCTGTCCGGTATTCGTTGGGGGTAGGCAGGATGGTGCCCAGTTGCTCGAATTTATTGGCATGATTGGAATTCGGATTGTTCCGAATATCCTGAGCATTTGACAATGTGGCGATTAAAAGGAAAGACAGGAAAGATAGTAGAAATCGCATCTTAAATTATTTAACTTATTGAATACCCCAAATATAATTTTTAAAATGCGAATGAGTTGAAATTTTCTACCAAATTATGATTTCATTATATCAATGAAGTCATCAATGCCGTATTTATACTGTAAAACAGATTTCAACCCTACCTCTTTGAAGCTAAAACGAATTCGGATTACAGATGGACTGTCAATATATGGCAAATATCTCCAACACCGAAAAAAGCATCAACCGGGTTTCAGGTGTATCAACAGCACGGAAATATCCGCCGGGTTGATGCCGCTTATCCTCCCTGCCTGCCCAAGGGTAGCGGGCTTGTGTTTGTTGAGCTTCTCCCTTGCTTCCAATGAAAGGGACGAGATGGAGGAATAATCCAGATCCGGACTGAGTTTCATCTCTTCCAGCCTGTTGACCCGATGCACCATCTCCATTTCCTTCTCGATATACGCTTCATACTTCATATGTGTCTCGGCCAGACAGATTATCTCAGAGTCGTAATGATCGAGAAACATCTTCAGCTCAGGAAAATGTGCCGCAAGCCCGTCGATCTGCACATCTGGTCGGGTAATGATCTGATCCAGCTTGATTTTTTGTTTTAAGGGAGCCGAACTCAATGATTCCAAATATGGATTGAGATTGTCCGGGTCACCGCTCGTGACGCGGAACCATTCCCTGATTTCGCCCAAAGCACGATTTTTCTGATCCACCCTACTCATCCTTTGCTCAAGTCCGTTCATGCCCAATGCCGATGCAAGCGGTGTAAGCCTGAGATCAGCATTATCCTGTCGCAACAAGATTCTGAACTCGGCTCTCGATGTAAACATCCTGTAAGGTTCGTTGGTGCCTTTATTGATCAGGTCATCGATCAGGACACCAATATAAGCCTGTGATCTGGTCAGGACAAACGGCTCTTCTTCCCGAATGTAACGCGCCGCATTGATTCCTGCCATAAGACCCTGACAGGCGGCTTCCTCATAGCCGGTAGTTCCATTGATCTGGCCGGCAAAGAACAATCCATTGACCAAATGCGTCTCCAGGGACATCTTGAGCTGAGTCGGCGGGAAATAATCATATTCGATGGCATAGCCGGGGCGGAACATGCGCACATCCTCAAATCCCGGTATCAACTTGAGTGCCTTATACTGTACATCTTCCGGCAAAGAGCTTGAAAATCCGTTGACATAAATTTCAATGGTATGCCTGCCTTCCGGCTCGACAAACAATTGGTGCCTTTCCTTATCTGCAAAGCGCTCAATCTTATCCTCAATGGATGGGCAATATCTCGGGCCGCGGCCTTGTATCCTGCCTTGAAACATTGGTGACTTATCGAATCCTGTCCTTAGTATCTCATGCACCTTGTCATTGGTATAGGTTATGTGACAAGGCATCTGATCCTGAATTTGCGGGGTATCCGTAAAGGAAAAACGACCGGGATTCTCATCTCCGGGCTGTATATCCATCCTGTCGTAATGCAGGCTGCGTCCGTCGATCCTCGGTGGTGTACCGGTTTTCATCCTGCCGGATTCAAATCCCAGTTCGACCAATTGCTCGGTTATACCCTTAGCTGCCCTTTCGCCGGCTCTACCTCCGCCAAATTGCTTTTCTCCTATGTGTATGATGCCATTGAGGAAAGTTCCATTGGTCAGCACCACGGCTTTTCCTTTGATCTCTATACCCATCTGGGTGCGCACACCTACGACGCGCTTATCCTTAACGATCAGCCCAGAAACCATTTCCTGCCAGAAGTCAACCAGTGGATTGGACTCAAGCATCTCACGCCATTTTGCGGCAAAGGCCATCCGGTCGCTCTGCGCACGTGGGCTCCACATGGCAGGCCCTTTGGACAGATTGAGCATCCTAAACTGTATCATGGTATGGTCGGTGACTATGCCGGAATATCCGCCCAGAGCATCAACCTCCCGAACTATCTGCCCCTTGGCCACACCTCCCATGGCAGGATTGCAGGACATTTGTGCTATGGTCTGCATATTCATGGTAACCAACATCACGCGACAACCCATGTTGGCGGCGCCTACAGCAGCTTCACAACCGGCATGACCGGCTCCGACCACAATTACATCATATTCAGGAAACATACAGATCTATGGAACATTTGACTTTAAAAAATCAAAAAACAAAAAATCATCTTTTTGGTTTACAGGCAGTTGCCCGTTGTGAATATTTATACAACCGTCAAACACAGACTACATGCATGTATTCACACTTTTCTTAAGCAGAGTGATTCCTGTAAATCCATTGGGCGAGTATCGATAAGATATATTCACAGGCTCTGTGACCTATCCCAACAATGTCTTATCTCCTGCTCTTAGTTTTGTTTGGGATCTTCTTCTTCTTTTTATTGCCTTGATTTGATGATGGGTTGTTGGATGGAATAAATCTCTTTTTAAGCTGTGATGAAACAAGCACATCCAGATTTTTTTCCTCATCAATAACAAGTGCGCCTCGCGTCATATTGAAAAGATCCTGGCGTATCATATCATCACTCACAAAATGCTCTTTATTCCATGTTTTGTAAGCCAACTTCATGTAGGCGCCAATCACCTCTACAAATTCTTTTTTGACAGGACCATCCTCCATTTTCAAAGCCTTCTTGATCATAATCTGAACATTATAGCCATAATGCTTATAATCCAGTTTATGAACCGGATAATCTACCTTTTCCGGTCTAAGCTGCTGATCTTCAAACGTAGGTCTGATGCCACTCGGCGGCAAAGCGGTTAATTGAAAATCTGTCATATAATAGAAATCATGCCACAACTTCTCACGATAGTTGTCCACACTCCTGCTTTCCGGAAAAAGCTGGATAATGATGTCAATCGACTTTTCAATGTATGCTCGCTGCTCTTCCGTGTCTTCGATCTTTTTCACGCTATTGGCCAGTTTTTGCAGGTAGCGGCCATATTCAGGCAAGACAAGATTGTCCCGGTCTGTATTATATTCTAAAGTTTCTCTTTCTTCCAATGTTCTGGAGCCCATATATTCATTAAGGCATTAGGTTAAAAAATATTATTATTCAACAGTAACAGATTTTGCCAGGTTCCTCGGCTGATCCACATTACATCCGCGCAACAGGGCGATGTGATAAGACAACAATTGCAATGGAATGACCGACAGTAGCGGCGACAAAGAATCTTCTGTTTCGGGGATTTCAATGGTATAATCAGCCAGTTTTGAAATTTCCACATCACCTTCATTGACTATGGCAATGACGATTCCTTTTCGGGCTTTCACCTCCTGGACATTACTGACGATCTTATCATAAGCCGCCCGATTGGTGGCGATGACGATGACAGGCATCTTTTCATCGATTAATGCTATCGGACCATGTTTCATTTCAGCTGCAGGATATCCCTCAGCGTGTATATAAGAAATTTCCTTCAACTTCAGTGCTCCTTCCAAAGCTACCGGGAAGTTGACTCCGCGTCCCAAATAAATCGCATTGGTACTATCCTTTATCTCACCGGCGATGTATTTTATTTGCTCATTCTTCTTCAATACTTCCTCAATCTTGGAAGGTATTTTCTCCAACTCAACCACCAGTTCCTGGAATCTTGATTTTGATATCGTGCCGCGCATAACGGCGAGCTTCAACGCCATCAGGATAAGCAGAGTAACCTGCCCTGTAAATGCCTTGGTGGATGCAACACCTATCTCAGGACCTGCATGAATGTAAGATCCGGCATGTGTCACCCGGGCAATGGATGATCCTACGACATTGACAATACCATAGGTCAATGCCCACATATCCTTGGACAACTCAAGCGCAGCCAGGGTATCGGCAGTTTCGCCCGACTGTGACAAGGCAATCACGATATCATCCGAACCGATGATCGGGTTGCGATAGCGGAACTCGGAAGCATATTCGACTTCAACCGGGAGCCTTGCCAGATCTTCAATCAGATATTCACCTATGAGACCGGCATGCCAGCTTGTCCCGCAACTGACGATGGTAAGTTTCTTGACATTGCGGAATTTTTCTTCATACTCTTCCACACCACGCAGGTGAATCCAGCTCTCTTCTGCATTGAAACGACCGCGCATGCAATCGAGAACCGTTTCAGGCTGTTGGTGGATTTCCTTGAGCATGAAATAATCATAACCACCCTTTTCCAGGGCTTCAATCTGCATATCCAAAAGCTCGACCTTCGGATTCTTGATTTCATTCTTAATATCCTTGATCTGAAGTTGGCCATTCTTGATTATGGCTATTTCTTCATCCTGCAGATAGATCACTTTCTTGGTATAATCAATGATCGGTGTGGCATCAGAACCGATGAAGAATTCATTTTCTCCCAAGCCTACAACCAGGGGACTTCCCTTTCTCGCACCCACCAATACGTCCGGATTGGTACGATCCATGACGACAATGGCATAAGCGCCTATCACCTTGGTCAGCGCAATCCTGACCGCCTCATCCAGTTCAAGATTTTCCGAAGTCTGTATCTCTTCGATCAGGTGTACCAGCACTTCAGTATCCGTCTGACTGACGAAGGTATGGCCCAGCTTGATCAAAGCTTCCTTTAACGTGGCATAGTTTTCGATGATGCCATTGTGGATCAGCGCAAGCCTTGAATTGCCGGACAAATGCGGGTGAGCATTGATATCATCCGGTTTACCATGAGTGGCCCATCGCGTATGGCCCATTCCGACATGGCCTGACTTGTTTTTCCCTTCGGTAAATGCCTCCAGGTTGGCTACCTTACCTTTTATTTTATAAATGTTGATGTCGCCATTCATCAGCGCCACTCCGGCACTGTCATAACCGCGATATTCAAGCCTTTTCAAGCCCTTTATAATGATTGGGTATGCATCCCGGCGCCCAATATAGCCAACGATACCGCACATATTATTTCTTGCTTAAAGTGAATAAAATCATCAATTAATCTTGGTGACTATGAGCTTCAATTTCATAGGATTGACAACAGATTTGGGGCCGTTGAGCATTACCCTGCCCGGCTCCGATGCCGATCCCAAGGCACTAATATACAACTCTTCTGGTTCTTTGCCGTCAATATAGTCGGTTAAATGTTTGGGTAATCTGAATCTGTACTTGAAAACCGTCTTTTGATTGATGGTAAATTCCTCAAGATTCCCTCCAAATGATGAACTATAACCACTATTGATAGCAATTGTGCCATCCGTTATGGAAGTGAGCTGCCCATCCTGGCCTTTCTTATACAACCATAATTGTCCCGGCTTGGGAAAATCGTTATTATTGTCATCAGACACCACCAGCTCCAATTCCGCAAAATTCAACCCATCATTTTTAAGATAGGAAAGATCAGGCAGTTTGACCTTGATTTGTGGGCCGGCCATTGCCTGGATAAATAAAAGACTGTCTGATCCGGGCTGATCAATGCTCTTCTGAAATCTGCTTCCTGTATAATCATGCACATAGTGAGTGTGCCGGACACTGTTTGTTGTGGTGATGAGCTTGATGGAATCCCTTTTGCCGGTATAGCTGGTATAATAAATCTTCAGATTGTTTCTGGAATCTATAAAATTCACCCTGACCAGCGACTTAGTCTTGCCCTGAGACTTGATCATCAGACCATTGAAATTATTAACTACAGCTACCGAGTTTTTGAAGCTGGTATCCGGCAGTTGTTTGATAAAATCAATAAAATTCGAATTCATTCTAAACCTCAGGTAACTGGAGTCTGAAGGCAACGGCTTTTGCACAATATTGTACAATCCAGACACCGGTGAATCACCAATAGCAAATGATTTATTGGAAAAGAGGGTGTCGGTGGACTTCATAGCCTCTGTCACCCTGAACACTTCAAGGCTTAAAGGCTCATTAATGTTGCCGTATTGATTGGTTGTATCTGTATCGTAATATACCTCCCAAACCGCAGAGTCAATCTGCATGAAATGAAGGCTATCCTGAAGAATGCGTTCAACGGCAAAACCGGCATAAGCTTCACCTTTGACATTGCCAAAGTCGGCATCATCAAGATCACCGATGATGCTGTTAGGCATGGTCAGACTGACTGAGCCCGGAACATAAGTCCTGAGACTATCACTTTTTACGGAAACTGCATTGAGACTGAATGTATCAATCACTTCAAAAGGTATATTGCTTCCTGATATCAACTCCTTGCCAAAATCACTGGGCTTATTACAGGCGATCAATGTGACAAGCACGCACAAAGAAAGAAAAAGTAAATTTTTCACAAAATCAATTTAAAGATTAAATCAGTTTTTATTCACCCAACAGCTTATGATAAAAGTCAACATACTCTTTTTGCATCTCCTCCGGTCCCACATACGGGAGCACAGGAACGCCCTTGAGCTTTTTGATTGCCTTTGAAACGGATTCGTCCAACTCTTCGCTGCCAATGATGATGCCATCTGTAAACGCCAATGCACTTTCGATTAGTGTTACATCTTTATTTTTAACAAATGGCTTCAGATCTTCAGGCTCGAGATTGTTGATGGATGCCTTATTGATAAATTTTGAAGTAAAGAATCCGGAAATATCCTGTTTATACGGAGTGTAGATAATTTTGAACTTGTTAAGGATCGGATCGTTTTTATAGGCTGTTTTCAGATAAAATGGAATCAATGCCGTCATCCAGCCAAGACAATGAATGTAATCAGCCGGCCATCCAAATTTACGGATGGTCTCAATAACTCCCTTACAGAAGAAAATCATTCTATCCTCATTGTCCTCAAACGGTGTACCATCTTCATCGTGGAACATGAACTTACGTTTGAAGAACTCTTCATTGTCCAGGAAATAAACCTGCAGTCTCATACCCGGCAAGGATGCAACCTTGATGATCAAAGGATAGTCATCGTCATCGATGATGATATTCATTCCCGACAGCCTGACTACTTCGTGGAGGCGGTGACGGCGCTCGTTGATGATGCCGTATCGTGGCATGAGGATGCGCACCTCCATTCCGGCTGAGTGTATAGTCTGAGGTAGCTTACCGATCAGGTTGGCAATATCATTCTCCAAGGTATATGGGGACAATTCTTCGGTGACGATAAGTACTTTTTTCTTGGACATATTTTGTTTTACTTTACTTGAATAAAGCCCTTTTTGATGAAATGACCGCAAAGGTACGAATTTTTTGCGGGCTTTTGATGATTTTAATAAAAGTTTTTTTAGGAAGTCATTGTTTTTGAAGCATTTGGATATTATTCAATCACCTCGTTTTTCAATTTGCACCCACAATCGGATAGCATAGGCCACAAATTTCCTTATGACAGAAAAGCCCGAAAATATCCATCTCTCAATATTATAATTCAATCGAACCACAGAGGGCAATGTTGATCTCGCCTCTCTTATTGCATGGCATATAAATTTTGTTTTTCAAATATTTTCCTAATTTTATTTTTTATACAATGTATTTTCAATTTATAAGATTTATTTATCACGGTTTGTAAAAATATCCATCTGAAAGAGAATTATCCCTTACAAAAATCAGTTAACATTGAAATGACCTTGTTAAAAATCAGCCTCTACCAGATATGAAAAGATTATTTATTTTTTTACTATTTGTGTTACCTCTATGCGTCACAGCCCAATATACTAAAACAATCGAAGGCGATCCGAATGAACTAATAACAACAAAAAAGGCCATCAATACCGATAGCAACCGCATATATACCGTCGTGGAGCAACAGCCTGAATTTCCGGGTGGGATCGGAGAATTGTATATGTGGATCAAAAATAACCTGAAATATCCACAAAAGGCTCTTGACAATCATTCCGAAGGCAAGGTTATCGTCCAGTTCGTCGTCGAAAAGGATGGATCCGTATCCAACGCCAGAGTAGTGAGGGATGGTGTGGGAGATGACGCAGCTGAGGAGACATTGCGTTTAGTGAACTCCATGCCTGCATGGTCGCCCGGGAAGCAGAATGGTAAGAAGGTTGCGGTCCGGTACACATTACCTATTACATTCAAAATTCCAAAAAAGTAAATTATTTGCAACTTTTCACCTGGTAAATTCAATCTTCAGGTGAATAGTTTCTTCCTGAGACTCCTCCGTCGCTCAGGACTTCCGCTCCGCTCCAGCACACCTTTACCTTTTACCCTTTATTTCACTTTTCACTATTCACTTTTCTCTTTTCGCTTTTCTCTTATTCCAGATATCCATATTTTCCTGAATTAAAGTCACGGTAAGCCTCTTCAAGCTCCTCATGCCTGTTCATCACAAACGGGCCATAAGCAGCAATGGGTTCGTCGATGGGCTGTCCGCTCAAAATAAGGATGGTAGCATCTTCCGTAGCATTTATTTCGATATCGGTTCCATTCTTTTCAAATACCGTAAGACTATCTGTATCGGCTTTTGACCCATTGATCATGGCCTCGCCCGCGACCATCAGTGCCGCTGTATTCCAATCTTCAGGCAATGCAAAACGGTATGAACATCCTTTCTTGAGCCTCATATTCATCATCGTCATGGGAGAATAGGTTCTGGCGGGGCCTTTGACTCCATTGAATTCTCCGGCGATGATCTCCACCTCACCCACATCATCCGGTAGTGTCACTACACCGTAATCCGCCTTAGTGATAGATTGATAGTGCGGATCCGCACCTTTGAATGCTTTCGGCAAGTTGACCCAGATCTGTACCATATGAAATAAACCGCCCTTGCGGCTGAAATTCCTTTCGTGATATTCCTTGTGCAGGATGCCACTTCCAGCTGTCATCCACTGCACCTCACCGGGACCGATGACTCCGGCATGGCCGGCACTGTCATGATGGGCGACACTGCCCTGATATGCTATCGTCACGGTTTCGAATCCACGATGAGGATGTACACCCACGCCGCGAGGTTCTTCACGCGGAGAGAATTCAACAGGGGCATTATAGTCCATCAAAAGAAATGGACTCATCCGTTTCATGCTGATTCTTTCACTCGGAAAAAAAGTATGCACCCTAAAACCGTCTCCCACCATGTGAGGAGCGTTCAACGGGAGGTAAACCCCTATTTTTTTTAATGACATAGATAATTGATTTTAAATGAAAACCTTTGAAAGTCGGTAATAGTTGCCTGAAATGGCTGGAGATGGCAATTTCTTAAACAGGATTAAGAAATTCACTGTAAAGAGATCGTGTCGCAAGATGGGTGAGAAAAATGATAACAATTTGTCTAACTCGATAGGGAATCAGCTGATTTTACCTGTGACTCATCCGCCATGCTGGACTTTCTCAATGCTCCGGCATTTTCCGTTTTCATTTTTCATTTGAAATGTACCACAGAGTGCATATTTAAATAATTCTTCCCCAATCCTTATCTTAGCCCCTCAAAATATCACAAGAAAATGAAAAAAGTAGCAGTAATAGGTGCAGGTACGATGGGCAATGGTATTTGCCATGTGTTCGCACAGAGTGGTTTTCAGGTAGCCATGATCGATGTTTCAGCCGATGCGCTCGAAAAAGCCAAAAATACCATTGCAGGCAATCTCGACCGGATGATCAAAAAAGGCACCATCACGGAAGCTGATAAGGCAACAACCCTAGCCAATATCAAAACATATACCAATCTGGCCGAAGGCGCTTCCGATGTGGACCTGCTCGTCGAAGCAGCCACTGAAAGACTTGACCTCAAACTGAAGATCTTTGCTGAAGCGGATCAGATAGTTCCCGACAGAGCGATTATGGCATCCAATACATCTTCTATCTCCATCACCAAAATCGCTTCAGCCACCAAACGCCCTGACAAGATCATCGGCATGCACTTCATGAATCCCGTGCCCGTGATGAAGCTGGTGGAAGTCATCCGCGGCTACAAGACAAGCGATGAGACCACGCGGACCATCATGGAGCTGTCCGAGACTATGGGCAAGGTGCCGGTAGAGGTCAATGATTATCCTGGATTTATCGCCAACCGGATCCTGATGCCTATGATCAATGAAGCCATTTACTCACTTTACGAAGGTGTTGCCGGTGTCTATGAGATCGATACCGTGATGAAGCTGGGTATGGCGCATCCGATGGGGCCGCTTCAACTGGCAGACTTTATCGGACTGGACGTCTGCCTAGCCATCCTTCAGGTAATGCAAACCGGTTTTGGCAATCCCAAATACGCACCCTGCCCGCTTTTGGTCAATATGGTCACCGCAGGCAATCTGGGAGTAAAGTCCGGCATGGGCTTCTACGATTATAGCGCAGGAATCAAGGAGGCGGTTGTGGCCGCTGATTTCAAGAAATAAATTATAAGTAAATTTAACTTTTTGACTTAAAATAGCATTGATAATAAAAAAACGATAATATGGATACCAATCAAAATGAATTTAATTACGGAAAATGGTCTGACGTATCACAACTGCGTACGGAAGATGAGATAAAACAACACGTATCCCAATATATAGCCAAAGTATATGGGTGGATGTTTCTGGCCTTGATGGTAACAGCGATCAGCGGATACTATGTGGCATCCAGTGAGGCTATGATCAATTTCATTGTCGGAAACAAGATCGGATTCTGGGTGGTGCTGATCGGCCAGCTCTTTTTGGTCGGCTATATGAGTGCAAGGATCAACAAGATCAGTGCACAGACAGCCACGGCTTTATTCTTCATCTATTCGGCGCTCAATGGCTTGATTTTCGGCATCCTCTTCCTGGTATATACACCGGCGTCATTGCTAACAGTATTCGGTATCACTGCCGGCACCTTTGGAGTGATGAGTGCAGTGGGGTATTATACCAAGCAGGATTTGACCAAATTCGGTCAGATCATGTTCTTCGGACTGATCGGTCTGATTATAGCCTCCATCGTCAATTTCTTCATGCAGAATGAGATGATGTATTGGATTCTTTCCTACGTTGGCGTGGCTGTATTCGTTGGCCTGATAGCCTATGATACCCAGAAGATCAAGGCTTATGCACTGATGGAGAGCGAGGAAATGCGTAAGAAGGGCGCTATCCTGGGTGCTTTGGCCCTCTACCTTGATTTTATCAACTTGTTTATATATCTATTGCGTCTGTTCGGCAGCAGGAAATGATATTCTGGTTTTTAAGAATAAGGCCATCCGTATTCGGGTGGCCATTTTTATTTTATGGATTGGCTTGGAAGTGAATTGCAATAAAATGGAGGTAATTGGGAGTGGAATGAAGTGAAATAAATGCAATTCGGGTCATTACTCAAAGATGCAATATTAAAACACGCCAACCGGTCATCTCACACGCCTTCATACAAATAACCAAAGATATAAAAATGCGTTCATTGGCAATTAGAGTCATCCTAAACCGAGTTATATTCGGCATTTTTAGGTTAAAATGAAATTTAAAAGTATCGAACAAAATACCAGTAATCCAATTTTTAATACTATATATTTAATATTAATCGATATATTATTTTTAAAAAAAGCTGCAAGGCAAACAAAGAATCACTACATTTGCAGAATCCCTTAAATGATTACTTTAAGTAAACTTGATTAATTCAGACAATGCGTGTAATCATAAGCACCTTGCCTGCTTTTAAGCATCTTAACAAAAAGGACGTGATTATGTCATTATCAGAAAAAATAAAAATTGAGATTCGGATATTGCTGTCTGGGTATAATAAGGTGTGCAAAGTATGTAACAGCAAATCAATCGGCAGTGAATTGCTATTCAATATTTCCAATAACTGTGCGAGAAGTCATGATAACCGACAGGGAGATAATGTCATTGATGATTTTATTTGGCGTATTGACGCCATTGTGGCGTAAATGCAAATGTTAGTGGCAAGCAAGAAGAACAACCCGATAAGAAAAAACCAAATGAAAAACTTATGACAGAATGAATAAAGCCAACTTCACATTTCAAAAACCTAAAAATGCGTTCTTGGCAAGTATCGTTGATGACTATTTCTTTATAGATACTTTGGTTTCTGAACTGAATCCTAACCCAGAATTTATTTTCCCTTATCCGAGAATTACGTTCGGCTATTTTTTTAATCATCCGTTTAAGGTAGTCAATCAAACGTTGAATGAATCTGCTATTGCCAATATTACTATTTCTAAAATAACAACACAAAAAATTATTGTCCAACCTACCTCGGATAGAATAAAAATTTGTGGTGCTCACATCAAACCTTTTGCATTGGCTTATCTTACAAAAACACCTATTCATTCTTTGCCTTGGTTGATAAATACAGAAGATTTATTCGGTGATATTACCCGAAAATTTATTAAACGATTGGATAAGACAACCGATACCGAAACTATGTTTGCAGAAGTGGAAAAGGTCTTTTTAGATAATTTGTTGGTTCGTGATTTGTCGCTGATAACCGAAGCTGTTAATATAATTGAAAACAGTGAAGAAAACATTGAAATTTCAAAATTAGCAAAGGAATTAGGCGTTACAGACCGAACATTAAGGAATCATTTTTATGATTTTGTAGGTTGCTCGCCAAAGGAATATGTAAAAATCGTAAAGCTCAAAAAGGTTGCTTACCAACTATCACAGCAAAAAGGTTCATTAACTGAAATTGCGTACGACAATCAATATTTTGACCAAGCCCATTTTATAAAAGAGCTGAAAGAAGTAACCGGATTCACACCGGGAGAATTAAGAAAAGAAATCGCCAATTTCCGATTTTTACAATTTTAGGAAATCAAAGGGTGCGACCTTTGCTTCATCAAATGAAAAATAAAAATGATGAAGTTGTATCTATCAGTTTTCAGCCTATTACTATTTGCTTTACCCAATGCGTTTAGCCAAGATTTACCAGCAGATAGTTTGTTTAGTGATTTTGAAGAAGAATCACAGCAATTATTGCCCGATAAAATATTCTTTACTCAAAGAGCATTCTGGGGTGAGAAAGGATTGTTTAGAATTACTGGCATCTCACCGCTGACAGTTGAGTCAAGAGAAAAAGAATTAAAAGTAAGAAAAACAATGCTAAAAGCCCATCAAACAGCAGGTTTTATAACTTTGGCTGCAATGATTGCTCAAGGAATTGTAGGAGCACAATTATACAATAATCCTTCCGAGCAATTGCTTAATGCACATAAGGGGCTTGGAATTGTAACCAATATTGGTTACGGCACTACGGCATTATTAGCATTTACGACACCTCCACCATTGATTAATGTTAGAGGAAAGTCACCGATGCAAGCACATAAAATCCTAGCAAGCGTTCATTTAACAGGAATGATAGCCACCAATGTCTTAGGTCAATTAGTAAAAGATAATCCCAATTTAAAAAGTGCTCATAGAGCAGTGGCAATCACCACTTTTGCTTCATTTGCAACAGCAGTTGTAGTTATAAAATTTTAAAATCATGAACAATCCAATTAGTAAACTTACCTTTCTTGTTTTAGCATTTTTTCTTATGGGCTTTACGGCTAAAACAGATCCTATAAAGATTTTTTCTGACAAGAAGAAATCTGAAATTAAATACAACATGTCGCATCCACTCAAAAAATGGTCGGCTGTAAGTAAAAATGTGAACACGGTAATTATGTATAACAGTGAAGAAAATATCATAGAAACTGTAGCCATATCTGTTCCTATATCTTCTTTTGATAGTAAAAATTCTAACCGTGATGCCAATGCTCTTGAAGTGCTTGAAGCCCTCAAATATCCGAACGTGAAATTTAGTAGTAACAATATTAAAAAGAATGGAAATGATTTGACTATCAAGGGAATATTAGAATTTCATAATATCAAAAAGGAAATTGAAATAAAGGCTAAGCAAACCACAACAAAGAATGACATTTCAGTTCTTGGAAATTTCACAATCAACATGACGGATTATAACATAGAGCCACCTTCTCTCTTAGGAATGAAGACGCATGAAGAAATTAATTTAGAATTTAAAATTTATTTTAAAATACCATGAAACGAAAACAATTAGTTACCATTCATTTGATTGCAACGATTGTTGCAGTCTTAGCTATTTCAACATTTTTCACCATTTCTCTAATTGCTGAAATTAAAGGTAATGATGATTTTATCAGAAGTGTAAAAGCATTTATTCTTTATGCTTTACCAATAATGGTTTTGGCAATGCCAACGCTGAAAATCACGGGAGATAAATTGGCAGGAAAATCTAAAAGCCCACTCGTTTTAGCGAAAATCAAACGAATGAAATTGGTTTTAGTGAACGGAATGATATTGATAAGTTTAGCCATATTCCTTTATTATCGTTCACACTATCAACAAATTGACAATGTATTTCTTATTGCTCAAATTACTGAATTTGCATTTGGATTATTCAATCTCAGTCTAATATTTATGAACGCAAAAGCAGGAATGCAGTTATCAGGTAAATTAAAAATCTCTAAATAATAAAAATTATGGAAACAACAATTAAAAATAATCTTTCTGAAAAATACAGTAAACCAACAATTATCATTCATTGGTTGAGCTTTGTATTGATTTTGGCATTAATACCAGTTGGTTTTATAATGACAAACATGGAAAATGACGGAACAAAACTTATTTTGCTACGAGTACATATTATTGCAGGAGTTTTGGTGTTCATTCTAACCTTATTTAGAGTATGGTTTTTCTTCAAACACAAAAGACCGTCAAAATTGCAAACAGGAAGTTGGTTACACGACAAATTGATTATTTGGTTAGAAAATTCATTTTACTTTATTCTCATCTTACTAAGTACTTCAGGACTTGCAACCGTTATATTTGGAAATTTCACAGAAGCTATTCAAAATAATGATGCTTCTCTTTTAGCCCAAACGGTTGAAGTTCCGCCATTGATGGCACATAAAGCTTTAGCAATTATTCTAATTATACTCTTGATTGGACACATTGGTGGAGTTATCAATCATTACATCAAAACCAAAGAAAACACAATAAAGAGAATTACACCATAAGTTTGCCAGCCACTAACAGCTCGCTTGGCAAAAGCGGCAGGAAACGGCTTCGATTAAAAGTTTTTCGTAAATTTGCAGTCTCGTCTTCGGTTGAAGTTCCGTGCTAAAAGTGCCGCCTTCGCCAAGCGAGTCAAACGTTGTGCGTCATTTTACAAAAAGTTTTGCTATAAAAATAAATTTCCACTTTAATTTTTTTTTGACTAATTTTGTATCCGAATGAATACACAAGTTAAGAATGTACTTTATAGAAAAAACAACCGAATTTGATAAATGGCTGAAAAAACTAAAGGATTTAAGGGCTAAAGCAAAAATTTTAGTAAGAATCCAAAAATTAGAAAATGATGAGCATTTCGGAGAATGGGAAACTATTGAAGATGGAATTTGTGAATTGAAGATAAACTACGCAAAAGGCTATCGAGTTTATTTTAAAGAAAAGAACGGAAAAATCATTGTGTTATTAATTGGTGGAGATAAATCAAGCCAACAAAAAGACATTGAGAAAGCGAAAGAAATTTGGAGAAACCTTAAAAACAAGTAAAATGGAAACCACAAAATTTGATATAGCAGATTATTTAGACAGCAAAGAAATGATTGCTGAATATCTAAACGAAATTCTTGAAGAAGGTAACGAAGCTGAAATTTTGATTGCAATCGGGCATATTGCCAAAGCAATCGGAATGACAAAAATTGCCGAAGAAACTGGTTTGAGCAGACCAAGTTTATACAAAGCATTGTCCGAAGGAGCTAAACCACAATTTGGAACAATAATGAAAGTTTTGAAAGCAGTTGGTGGACAAATTCAAGTAAATCCAATAAACGTCTAAAAAAACGAACGCACAACGGCCAGTTTTGTGTCAGGATGGTCGAACGTACACGTTCGACACTTTTTCGTATATTTGAGCTTTGTCGCTCGCACGGAATTTTCGTCTGAAAATCCCGCCCGAACGCAAAGCCCCGAACCGTTGTGCGTCAGCGTAAAAGCCGACCCGCAAATGGCACATTTGGTTTTTGCCGACACACAAGCCAACGCTTAAAAAACCAAAAGAGCCATTTTTTGCCAACGCTGAACTGAGTAAAATTAAGAAAAAACGTAAATTTGACCCGTATATGAATAAATTAACAGTAATAGACTTTTTTTGCGGAGCAGGAGGATTTTCTGAAGGCTTCAGACAAATGGGCTATGATATAATTTACGGATATGACCATTGGAAACCTGCTGTTGACACATATAATCATAACTTCAATTTAAATTGCAGTCCAAAGAACATTTTAGATTTCGATAATTCAATTGATGAAATCAACGCAATACCAAACACAGATATAATTCTCGGAAGCCCTCCTTGTGTAAGCTTTTCTAGTTCTAACAAATCAGGAAAGGCAGATAAATCTTTAGGGGTAAAATTAACAGAGACTTTCTTAAAGATAGTAGCTGTAAAAAAACATCAACCAAATTCTACTCTTAAAGCTTGGTTTATGGAAAACGTTGTAAATTCTAAAAGATATTTACAAACCGCATATACCTTTAAAGATTTAGGTCTAACAGATTGGGCGAATGAGTATAAAATTAGTCCTAATAAAATAGCCATTGATTTATTTGAAAATACAATTGTAATTAATTCAGCAGATTATGGATCAATACAAGCAAGAAAGCGAGTAATATCTGGTGAGATTATCAAACAAAAGAAACTTATAGTTCCCAAGCACACTCATTCTAATCCAAAAATTAAAGGAAGTTTACCGTTATATAAATCGATAAAAACTATTCAACAAAATTTTCCAACCCCATTTCAGAAGGAATATTTCATAGAAGTAAAAGACATAAATTATGATATTAGAATTCCTCAGAATCAGATTACAGATCATTTTTATGATACTGGAGTTTATGAGGTCGAATGGAGGTTTTCTAAATTTTGGAAACAGAACCACCCTTATATGGGAAAAATGTCTTTTCCAGAGAATAGTAATAACCCAAGCAGAACTATTACTGCAACTAAAATTGCTAACTCAAGGGAATCTATTATTTACAAATCTGAGATTAATAGAAAGGGGGATGGAGAATACAGGTTACCTACTGTGAGGGAAGCAGCAATTATTATGGGATTCCCAATTACTTATCAGTTTATCGGTTCTGAAAACACTAAATGGAGGCTTGTAGGTAATGCTGTTTGCTGTGCTGTTAGTCGAGCCTTGGCAGAAACAACATTGCAGTTTCTAAAACTTAGTAAACCCAAGAACATAATTGTAAACAAAACACCTAAACTGGAAGGAGTACTTAAGAGTCGGTTGCAGGTTTTGAAAAGAACAAATTTAGCATATATCCTTTAAATTTATCAAAATGAAAGCTAACAAGTTGAATGCTAGAAATATTTCCTGATACCACTCGTATTGTATAACGACCCTTCT